>JDSF01000230.1_pt1 | contig 32460 bp, 46 predicted proteins | sample 199441 | NCBI WGS metagenome assembly JDSF01 (sample SAMN02592751, study PRJNA231836) | bioreactor metagenome | isolation source: continuous culture bioreactor denitrification-DNRA | place: Germany: Bremen
AATTAGCATGCCTATTCCTCCGTGGTGACACTTGGTTACTATTTTTTTAGATTAGTCAAGTATAACGTAATGAGAAAAAATGTAAAGAGAATATTCGTAAAAGTTGAATTTTTTGAAAACTAATTTGCGTTAAGTGGTAGTTAGAATCAATAATACTAGCGAAAAGTGCGTTTTTTAAGAAGGACATTGATGCTATACTCATTACAGGATGGTTCATGTTTTAGGTACTATACGTATCTGAATGGATTATAGAGGAAAAGAGAGTAAGTTTGCATATTTGTTGCGAAATGTTGCAAAAAAAATATTGACTTCTCTTCAAACTGCATTAGAATGAGAAAGGGTTGGGTATTGAGCCCAACGACACCTTTCGAAGGAGTGAGTAATGGGAGACATTATGCGCCCAGTTCCCTTCACGGAACTTATTAGCCGTATCGTTGGTGAGTACAGAAATCACCATGCCATATTCGGCATTGCCGAAGAACAATTTTATCATGAGAGCGGCAAGCACAGCCTGAACGTATTCTCCCAGAGTTGTGCCACCCCCTGCGGACCTGCTGCGGGCCCCCACACCCAGTTGGCCCAGAATATCATCGCAAGCTATCTTGTTGGTGGTCGATTCATGGAGTTGAAGACAGTACAGGTGCTTGATACCTTGGAGATCGAGAAACCCTGTATTGATGCACGAGACGAAGGATACAACGTTGAGTGGTCCAGTGAGTTTACCCTCCCAAAGCATGGGATGAGTATGCCAAGGCTTGGATTATCCTTCATCTGCTGGAAGCAGTGATGCAGAACGGAAAATTCGAGAAACCTTCCTTTATCTTTAATATGTCTGTTGGGTACAACCTAGAAGGCATCAAGACAGAGAAGATGCAGAAATTCATTGATTCCATGATCGATGCTCGCAAGGATGAACGCTTTGCTGAATATTTGGATGAATTGGAGGCACTTTTAGAAGAAGGTATGTTTGAAGGCACTCCTTGGGAAGGACTTGAGAAGAAGGTCAAAGGCATCAGCAAGAAGATCAGCTGGAATATCAGCCCGTCGACCACGCTCAGCACCATGCATGGATGCCCTCCAAAAGAAATTGAAGCCATCTGCAGCTATATGCTGACTGATAAGAAAGTGGACACCTTCGTAAAACTCAACCCAACCTTGCTCGGATTTGATACTGTTCGAAAAATCTTGATGACCTTGGGTATGACTACCTTACCATCAGCAGGGAAAGCTTTGAGCACGACCTGCAATACCCCGATGCGATTGCAATGTTGCATCGCTTGGTGGACCTCGCAAAGAAAGAGGGTAGGGGCTTCGGTGTTAAGCTGACCAACACACTTGGATCAGTGAACGACCAGGGAGTACTCCCCGGCGGTGAGATGTACATGTCAGGCCGTACCCTGCTTCCTATTTCCACCTCAGTGGGACTCAAACTCAGCAAGGAATTTGAAGGAAAGCTTCCTATCAGCTATAGCGGTGGTGCCAACGCCTTTACGGTCAAAGCCTTGTTTGAGAGTGGTATCAGACCAATTACCTTGGCAACCGACATGCTCAAGCCAGGTGGCTATACCCGCATGAAGCAACTCGTGGAGATTCTTGAGACGAGTGATGCCTGGAAGATGGATGGTATTGATGTCAAGAAGCTCGAGAAGCTTTCAGAAGATGCCCGAGAAGGAAAATATGCGGTAGCTGATAAAGACTTCAGAGGAACCGACACCGTGAAGATCGGTGAGAAACTTCCTCTCTTTGATTGCTATGTTGCACCTTGCCAAACTGCTTGCCCGATTCATCAGGACGTACCTGAGTATGTGCAGCTTGTTGGTCAGGGACGCTATGGGGAGGCCTTGGCTGTCATCTACGACAAGAACGCACTTCCTGCCATCACCGGTCACATTTGTGACCACCAGTGCCAGCTCCACTGTACCCGCATGGATTATGAGGGAGCAGTTCGTATCCGTGATATGAAGCGTATCGCTGTAGAGAACGGATTCGAAGAGTACAAGCAGCTCTGGGAAGGCCCGACCGATAAGGCTGAGATCAAGGCAGCAGTTGTTGGCGCAGGTCCTGCCGGACTTTCAGCAGCATATTTCCTCGCAAGAGCTGGTTTCGATACCGCTGTTTTCGAAAGGGAAGAGAGTGCTGGTGGTGTGGTTCGCCATGTCATTCCTGGATTCCGTCTTCCTGTGGAAGCTATTGAGAGTGATGTCGAATTCATCAAGGCTCATGGCGTACAGTTCAACTATGGCGTCGATTCAGAGAAGATGACAGTAGAGGCGCTGCGTGAGCAGGGTTACTCTTACATCTTCTATGCAATCGGAAGCGAAGTAGACAATGATATCCCTTGCAGGGGGACCGGAGCAGGGTCAGACCTTCTCTCTCCTTCCTCTCTGCATTCAGGAAAGATCCCTCAACCCTAACACTTGGCAAGCACGTAGTGGTTGTTGGTGGTGGTAACACCGCAATGGATAGTGCACGCGCTGCTACCAGGATAAAGGGTGTTGAGAAGGTTTCCGTAATCTATCGCAGAACCGAGAAGGAGATGCCGGCCGACCATGAAGAGTATGGTATGGCTCAGGAAGAGAATGTTGAGTTCATCTTCCTTGCAAATCCTGAACGCTTCGATGGAAATGTCCTCACCGTCCGTAAGATGGAACTTGGTGAAATGGATGCCAGCGGAAGACGAAGACCCATTGCTACCGAAGAGACATTCACCATTGAAGCAGACACCATGATTACTGCAATTGGTGAACATGCTGATACAGAGAAACTTACTTGGTACGGAGTACCTGTCAACGAGAAGGGTTGGGCCAAGGCAGATGAGGAGACCAAGGAGTCTGAAGTTTCCGATGTATACGTCATTGGTGACGCTCAGAGTGGTCCTTCTACTGTTGTTAGATGTATTGCTAGTGCTCGTTCTGCGGTTGAAGCCGCCATCGACAAGGTGCTTGGTCCTGAAGAGGAAGAGCACGAGCATGTGCACGATGAGCATTGTGACCATGACCACGATGACGATGCATTTGAAGAAGAAGAGATGAGCGATGAAGACAGGGTGCAACTAGAGAAGGATGAGAATGAGTTCTTTGCAGACGTAACTGACAAGAAGAGCAAAATTCTCTCTTCAAAGGAGTTCTCTGATAAGGAATTTGCAGCCACTGAGGCAGCTCGGTGTATGGAATGTTCCTATCTCTGTAATAAGTGTGTGGATGTATGTCCGAACCGCGCAAATGTTGCAATCGATGTAAGGAATCTTGGGCTGTTTGCAGACCCATTCCAGATTCTTCACCTCGATGCATACTGCAATGAGTGCGGCAACTGTGAAACATTCTGTCCTTATGATGGTGGTCCTTATCGCAAGAAGTTCACCCTCTTCAGTCGGAAGGATGATTTTGAGAACTCAGAGAACAGTGGTTTCTTCGCCGAAGGTGAGGATATCCTGGTTCGCCTCGATGGGAAAACCTACGAGTGCGAGATGGACGCAGACGGTATCTTGGTAGGAGAAGAGGAAGGCATTACCGATGAGGTTGCCGCCTTGATTGAAGAGGTATTCACCTCATACAGCTACCTGCTTGGGTACGTGGAAGCGTAAGGAGGAACATGTGGCTACAACGGTAATCAAAAAAACTCGGATCATGCAAACCCAGCCGCCTTTCGAAGTACAGGAAGGTGTAGACATTGTCATTGTCGATGATGTCATCACCAAGGTTGGCAAGGGTGCCGCAGAGAGTATACATGCAGACAAGGTTATTGATGGAAGGGGCAAGACGGTAATTCCCGGGAATGTCTGTTCCCATCACCACTACTATTCAGGCTCTCCAGAGGCATGCTTGCCTCTGCAGGCCCACAGACCGACTTTATTCAGATTCTGAAGGAGTGGTGGTGGCGCATCGACCGTGCACTTGATGAGGAAGCTTGTTACTACAGCTCCCTGATCAGTTCGATCGATGCCATTGCAAGTGGTACCACCACCTGCATCGACCACCATGCAAGCCCATCCTACATTGCCGGATCCTTGGACACCATTGCCAAGGGAATGGAAGAGGTAGGGGTTCGCGGAGCTACCTGTTATGAAGTCACCGATAGAAACGGTGGAATGAAAGAGGTCGAAGCAGGCGTCGAAGAAAATCTTCGCTTCGCCATGACTGCTAAAAGCAGCTCTCTGGTTCGTGGAATGATCGGCGGACATGCTCCATTCACCATTCCCGATGATGGATTGAAGCTTATAGGAGAGGCAATGGCCGAGACTGGTGCCGGCCTCCATCTCCATGTAGCAGAGGATAAGTATGATGTGGTGCACAGCCACCATAAGTACCATCTGGACATTGTGGACCGATTGGAGAAGTTTGGACTTCTGACTGACAACTCCCTATTGGTTCATGGACTCTGGCTCAATGAGGCAGAGGTTGAAAAAAAATCAACGCACATGGTACGTTCCTTGCTCACAATGCTCGTAGCAACATGAACAACAATGTTGGCTACTTCAAGCAGATCCAGAATGTTGATAATTTGGTCATTGGAACAGATGGATGCGGTGGAAATATGTTTGAAGAGCTCAAGATTGCTTTCTTCAAGCATAAGGATCAGGGTGGTTCCTGGTGGCCAGCTGATTTTGTGACCGCCATGAGTCGTGGTAACCAATTGGTAGAGAAGTATTTTGATGGGAAGTACGGGAAGGTTGCAGCCGGCTATAAAGCTGACTTGACCATCTGTGACTACCATGCACCAACCCCACTGGTAGCAGACAATGCTGCAACCCATTTTGTATGGGGTATGAGCAGCAACTGTGTGGAAAGTGTCATCATTAATGGGAAACTGGTAATGGAAAACCATCAGTTCCCCGGTCTTGATGTACAAAAGATCTACGACGAGGCGGCAAAAGTTGCCAAGCGCGTTTGGGATACAGTAAATACAATCGCTCCGTAACCGGTTCGATTACGACGCATAAGAGAATAGAGAACGAAAGAGGTAATGTAACATGTCAATTCAAGAACAAATTAGAGCAAAGGCTGCCGAGTATCGCGACTACACGGCATTGAATCTCTCAAAGATGGTGCAGACCAAGAGCTACAGCTCTCAGGAAGAGGATGTTTGTCGCCTCATTGTCACCCTCTGTGAAGAAGCTGGCTTTGATGAAGTGTACATCGATGGATTGGGCTCGGTCATCGGCCGCGTTGGCAATGGTCCCAAGAAGATTGCCTTTGATGCTCATATCGATACCGTTGAAGTTGGAAATCTGAAAAACTGGGATTTCGATCCATTCAGTGGCGAGATCAAAGACGGCAAGGTCTGGGGACGTGGTTCCAGCGACCAGAAGGGTGGTGCAGCTTCAATGATCACCGCCGGTAGAATCCTCAAGGAACTTGGTTACGGTGGTGAATACAGTGTTTATTTCACCTTCACTGTCATGGAAGAAGACTGTGATGGCATGTGCTGGAAGTATCTCATCGAAGAAGAGAACTTCAAGCCCGATTTGGTAGTTTCCACTGAGCCTACAACCTGCCGCCTCTACCGCGGTCACCGCGGTCGTATGGAAATCAGGGTAATCCTTAGGGGTATCTCCTGTCACGGTAGTGCACCTGAGCGTGGCGTAAGTGCTGCCTACAAGGCTGCCAAGGCAGCTCTTGCTATTGAGCAGTTGAACAAAGACCTCAAGCCAGATGCAGAGAACTTCCTCGGAAAGGGCACCATCACTGTAAGTCAGATGGATGTAAAGGGACCGAGCCAGTGTGCAGTTGCAGACTACGCAATGCTCTACCTTGACCGCCGTCTTACCTGGGGTGAGGATGCAGAACTTGCCATCTCTCAGGTCCGCGAGTATATCAGCAAGGCAACCGGTGACGATCCAGAGTCTATTGTTGTTGAGATGCCCAACTACGAGAAAATCGGTTGGACCAAGAAGGAGTACTCACAAGAGTTGTACTTCCCCACTTGGAAGATCGACGCAGATCACCACTTGGTAGAAGCTGGAGTTGCCGGCCATGAGGCTCTCTTCGGAAAGAAGCCCGTAGTCGATAAGTGGACTTTCTCCACCAACTTGGTAGCTACCACTGGTCGTCATAAGATTCCTGCTATTGGATTCGGCCCTGGTGATGAGTCTCAGGCTCACGCACCAAACGAAATCAACCGTGTGGATGACCTTGAGATCTGTGCTGCATTCTATGCAATGCTTCCCTATTCCTTGGAGAAGTAGTACGTAGAATAGTACTCGCTGAATATGGTATACTACAGCCACAGGGATTGACGCCTTGTGGCTGTTTGGAGCTTATGGTGTTTCATTGCTTATCATTAAAGATAATGGTGGGACACAAAAACTAGCCCATCAGGTGCAAAAGGGGCTCTGCCTGTAGGGTATATAGAAAGAACCAAGGTTGTGGAGTTGCCCCCTTCCTTCTCCACTCCTTCCTTGCGGAACTACCCGCATGCCGTCCTTATTTAAGTATTGCAAGTGTAGCACCGACGTCCATTTGTCGTGTCCTTGCAGGAAGAAGGAGATATACAGGCATGAGTTCCTCGCTTCTCTTGAAGAACATCTACTGTCTACAACCCACATTTGATGGAAAGAAATATTGGGGCGCCGATTTGTTGATTGAAAACAACAAGGTTGCCAAAATTGCTCCTGGGGGTGGACTGGCATCACCAGCAAAGGGTCGCACGATCGACTGTTCAAAACATGTGGTCATCCCTGGTCTGGTCAACACACACCACCACTTTTACCAAACATTAACCAGAAATCATCCGGCGGTGCAGAATGCAAAGCTCTTTGATTGGCTGAAGTACCTCTATGAGGTGTGGAAATATGTGGATGAGGAAGCAGTCTACTACTCATCGATGCTTGCAATGGCAGAGCTGATGAAGACCGGTTGTACCCTTACCACAGACCACCACTACCTTTATCCCCGCTCCTTCAAGGGAGATCTGATGGGCCTGCAATTTGAGGCTGCAGATACCTTGGGAATGCGCTTCAGTCCTACGCGGGGCTCTATGAGCTTGAGCAAGAAAGACGGAGGACTTCCTCCCGACAGCGTTGTGCAGACCGAGGATGAGATCCTTGCCGACAGTGAGCGGTGCATCAAGACCTATCATGACAGTGCTCCAGATGCCATGCACAAGATAGCCCTTGCTCCTTGTAGTCCCTTTAGTGTTACCAAGGATCTGATGACAAAGACCGCTGAACTTGCAAGAAAGTATGGGGTGCGATTGCACACTCACCTCTGTGAGACCTATGACGAAGCTGATTTCTGCCAGGAGATGTATGGGATGCGTCCTGTTGCTCTGATGCAGGAATGTAACCTTATCGGGGACGATGTCTTCTATGCGCATGGTATTCACTTCAATGATGAAGAACTGAAAATCCTTGCCAAGACAGGTTCTCATATTGCTCATTGCCCTTCATCGAATATGCGCCTTGGTAGTGGTATCTGCCGAGTGAACGAGATGTTGCCGATGGGTATCAACGTGGCGCTTGCCGTAGATGGAAGTGCCAGCAATGATAGTTCTGATATGCTCGCTGAGGTACGTCAGGCAATGCTCTTGCAACGTGTAAAATATGGTTCTGATGCACTGAGTGCTAACGAGGCTTTCACCATGGCAACAGAGAATGGAGCCAAAGCACTCAATTTCTCAAACGTTGGCCGTTTGGAAGAAGGGTGGGCTGCTGATCTGGCAATCTTTGATGTTTCAACATTACCCTATGCAGGTAGTCAGAGTGATCCAGTTGCAAGCTTGCTTTTCTGTGGAACCAATCATAATACCGACTATACAATTATTAATGGAAAGGTTGTAGTCGACCACGGGCAGCTGGTCGGATATGACGAGCAGGAACTTGCTGACAAGGCTAATGCCATCAGCAAGCGTATGATGGGTCAGGCTGCCAAAGAGGAGGCTGTATGATACAGGAATATCTCATAGCGAATACTACTGAAGACGCTCTTAACAAGAAGCGTTCAAACACCAAGAGTGTTTTTTATGCTGGGGGGGGACGGAGATAAACCGTCTTCACTCAACCGTTGAGGGTCAGACTGCCATCAGCCTTTCCAAGCTTGGTTTGGATACCATCACAGATGAAGGTTCCACCATCAAGATTGGCAGCATGGTTACACTCCAACAGTTGATCGAATCACCCTTGATTCCATCCTGGCTCAAGGATGCAGCTCGATTCTGTGGTTCCTTCACCAAGCGTAATATGGCCACCATCGGAGGCAACCTTGCCCTGATGAGTGATCACTCCTATCTCGCTCCGGCATTGCTTGCAAGTCGCTGTCGGCTTCTTACAGCCAATCTGACCGAGAAGGGCGTGTATAGTGAGGACAACATTCCGATCCGTGAGTACCATGCCTATCATAAGCAGTTCGCAGGTACTTTGTTGTTGGCTGTCAGCCTCTCAAAGGATGATAGGTTTGTTGGAACACTACGTTATGCAATGAGCAGCCAGAATCGTGCAGCTGTAACGGTTGGATTCAGTGCAACCAAAGACAGTGAACAGGTCATTGACCATGTACGGGTGTTTGTTGCTGTGTATGGAAAAGGAGTACAACGACTGGAGAAGGTGGAGAATTCCATCGAGAACGGTGAGTTGACTACAAGAGAAGACGTACAGCTTGCTGTGCGGCATGACATTGAGGTTGTGGACGATATGACTGGCAGCTCCGATTACAAGCGCTATATTGCTAGTGAAGGGGTGGGGCAACTCTTCTCTGCATTTCTCAAAGGAGGTGCACAATGAACAGAATTGTCTGTACCGTAAACGGTAAGAAACATACAGTAAGTTGCAAGCAGTCAGAAAACTTGCGTGAAATGCTCGTTCGCCTGGGATATACCAGTGTCCGTGATAGTGATGATAAGGAAGGCTTTGCAGGTAGTGATACCATTATTTTCAATGACGTTCCTGTATATGCCAATCTGATGCTTGCACTCCAGGGAGATGGAGCTGAGATCAAGACAGCTGAATCAATGGGTACCAGTCGAAGTCTGAGCGTTATCCAGCAGGCCATGATCGATGCAGGTGTTGTACAGAGTGCTTATAATGCACCTGCTGCTGCCTTGCTCCTGACCTGGTTGCTTGAACATGAGAGCAATCCTACAAAGGAACAAATCAAACAGGTGCTTAGTGGTATCTTTATCCGCGATGCGGGCTATGAACACTACTATCTGGCAGTGAAACTTGCACTGGAAAGAATGAAGGGTGGAGCTTATACGAGCGAAATTTCCCCGTCTTTCAGAGACGATCTGACCTATGTTGGAAAGCCCAAAGGAAAAGTAGATGGACCGCAACTGGTTGCAGGCGAAGCTAGCTTCGTTGAAGACAGGGTATTGCCGGGCTATCACTCAATGGTGATTCTCCGCAGTCCATATGCCCATGCATACATCAAGAAGATTGATACCAAGAAAGCATTGGCAATGGAAGGTGTGGTTACCATTATCACCCATGAAAACTGTCCTGATGTATTTTACATGCAGGCTGGGCAGGGAAATCCAGAGCCCAGTCCACATGACAGAAGGTTGCTCAACAAAAAGGTTCGTCATGTTGGTGACCGTGTAGCAGCAATTGTTGCAGAAACCTATGAGCAGGCAATCGCTGCTCGCTCTGCAATCAAGGTGGAATATGAGGTCCTCAAGCCAGTATTTACCGTTGAGGAAGCGATGGAAGCAGGTGCTCCTCGTGTTCATAACGGAGTGGCAGAGTATCGCAGTGGTGCTCCCGAGAATTTGGAAGAGTACAACAAAGATGCCGATCCCAGGGATGGGAAGGTTGTCTATCAGTTCCCTCTCCATGGTGATATTAGAAGAAATATTGCCTCAGCTGCCCATGGGCAGATTGGGGATGTTGAGAAAGGTTTCAAGGAAGCTGATGCTGTGGTCGAAAGGACCTACCAGACCAGTCAGATTCAGTGTACTCCACTTGAGCCACACCTTGCCTACGCTAGAATTGATGGAGGTAGATTGGTTATCAACGCCTCCACCCAGGTTCCCTACCATGTGAGAAGAATTGTCTCTTGGGTCTGTCAGATTCCTGAGAACAAGATTCGTATCATCAAGGAGAGAGTCGGCGGCGGTTACGGTAGCAAGCAGGATATATTGGTCGAGGACTTGGTTGGATATGCCACTTGGGTTACCGGAAAACCAATCTACTACCGCAATACCCGTGAAGAAGAGTTCATCGCAAACTCCACCCGCCATCCGATGAGGATGACAGTCAAGATGGGCGGAAAGAAGGATGGCACAATCACAGCCGTCTATATGGATGTCAGAGCCAATACCGGACCATACGGCAACCACTGTCTTACTGTCCCGATGAATGCTTGTAGCAAGACCTTGCCTTTGCTCAAGTGTGACAACATGAAGTTTGATGTAATCACCTATTACACAAACATACCACCTACAGGAGCCTATCAGGGCTATGGAGCCCCTAAGGGCACGTACTCCCTGATGACCTGTATGGCAGAGCTTGCAGACAAGCTAGGAATCGATTACTACGACATGGCCATGAAGAACAAGGTTGAACCGGGCTACATGCTTGAGATTCTCAAGGGTCTTGGAGAAGGTCGTGAAGGAAATGTAGTACCTGTCGGTTCCTGTGGTTTGGAACAGGCCCTCACCCAGGGTGCAAAGATGATCGAGTGGGGCAAGAAGGTTGAATCCAAGGACCCCGATTGGAAAGTCGGTAAAGGCTTTGCCATGATCCAGCAGGGAAGCGGACTGCCAGGACTCGACCACTCCAATGCATGGGCAAAGCTGCTGACAGATGGAACGTTCCAGATCTTCAGTGGTGGTGCGACTTGGGAACTGGCCTTGATACCATCAGTGCAAAGATGATCAGTGAAGCATTCTGCGTGCCTTTGGACCGGGTGACCGTTACCAGTGGTGATACAGACAGCTGTACTTTTGATACCGGTGCATATGCATCCAGCGGAACCTATTTCAGTGGTGGAGCGAGCTACAAGGCTGCTCAGGACCTGAAGAAGAATCTGCTTGATGAGGCTGCCTACCAGATGGGAGAGAAAGCAGAGGACCTGATTCTTCGCTCTCCTGGTGAGGTGTACAGTACAAAGAGTGGCAAGACGCTTGACTATGCAAAGCTCAGCCATGATGCACTTACCGGAACAGGTCGCGGTCAGGTGATGGGAAAAGGTTCCTTTACAACCAACCACAATTCAATCCCCTACGGTGCTCACTTTGTGCAGGTAGCAGTAAACGTCAGAACTGGCCAGGTCAAGGTACAGAAGTACTATGCTCTGCAGGATGCCGGTACCCCGATCAATCCGGAATTGGCACTTTGTCAGATGTATGGTGCAGCACTAAAGTCCGTCGGGCATTCGCTCTATGAGCAGATGCTTCTCGATGAGAATGGTGTATGTATCAACGCAAAATTGAGTGAATACGGAGTACCTATGATTGATGAACAGCCAGAGGACTTCAAAGCGGTCTTGATCGATATCAATGATGAGGTAGGCCCCTATGGTGCCAAATCCATCAGTGAGATTGCAACCAATGGAGCAGCTCCAGCACTAGCCATCGCAATACACGATGCAATAGGGGTGTGGATGCGCAGTTGGCCGTTCTCACCTGAGAAGATCTTGAAGGAGCTTGGCAAGATTTAACGGAATCTTGCAACAAACTGCAACATAAATCTGGACAATGGTACACTGTCATGGTATAGTGCCATTGTCTGGATTTTTTTATGATTCAAAACTTACGGAGGTTTCCCCACATGAAGGACAAAGCCACAATCAAACAGATGATCGAGGAACTGAAAACCCTCAAAACTGACAACATGTATCTCAATGACTTTTTCCACACTTGGAAAGAGAGTGATGACGAAATTGCTGCTGTATTTCAGGTAGCAGAAGTACTACGTGCATTGCGCGAGAACAATATTTCCACCAAGGTGTTCGACAGTGGACTTGGAATCTCCGTTTTCCGTGATAATTCCACTAGAACTCGCTTCAGCTTTGCAAGTGCTTGTAACCTGCTTGGCCTTGAGGTTCAGGATCTTGACGAGAAGACCAGTCAGATCGCTCACGGTGAGACTGTTCGTGAGACTGCAACATGGTTAGCTTCATGGCTGACGTTATCGGTATCCGTGATGACATGTACATCGGCAAGGGCCACACCTACATGAAGACAGTTGCCGAGGCTGTACAGGATGGCTATGACGATGGTGTTCTCGAACAGAGACCCACCTTGGTCAATCTCCAGTGCGATATCGACCACCCAACCCAGAGCATGGCTGACATGCTGCATGTCATCAATCACTTTGGTGGTGTTGAGAACCTCAAGGGTAAGAAAGTTGCCATGACCTGGGCCTACAGCCCCTCATACGGCAAGCCGCTTTCTGTTCCCCAGGGTATCATTGGACTGTTCACCCGCTTTGGCATGGATGTCGTTCTTGCTCACCCAGAAGGGTACAATGTAATGGCTGATGTTGAAGAAGTTGCTGCAGAGAATGCCAAGAAGAGCGGTGGTTCCTACAAGCGTGTAGAATCAATGGCTGAAGCATTCAAGGATGCAGACATTGTCTATCCTAAGAGCTGGGCTCCCTTCGCTGTAATGGAAGAGAGAACCAAGATTGTTGAGCAGGGTGACCAGGAAGCATTGAAGGCACTGGAGCAGAGCTGCTTGGCAAACAACGCAAAATTCAAGGATTGGACCTGTACTGAAGACCTGATGAAGACCACCAAGGAAGGAAAGGCACTCTATATGCACTGCCTGCCTGCTGACATTACTGGTCTTTCCTGTAAGGAAGGTGAAGTTGAAGCTTCCGTGTTCGACAGGTATCTGGTACCCCTGTACAAGGAAGCCAGTTACAAGCCATACGTTATTGCTGCCATGATCTTCCTTGCCAAGTTCCAGAATCCTTCTGCAAAGCTGGAAGAGCTGCTTGAAGCTGCTGTAAAGCGCATCAAATAGTCAGTATTTCAAAGGTATCTAGAGTTTTTTGAGCCGGGAGAAATCCCGGCTCAAACTATATCAGTTGCGTTCTACAAACTGCACACGAACTCCGTTCGGGTCATGTACAAAACAGAAGCGGACTGAAGGATTTGGAGAGAAAGGACCCTCTGCGATGGGAATACCCTTCTCTTTCAGCATTGCCATGTAATCATCAAGATTCTCAACACTTAGCCCGATACTGATGTTTTTTTCCCTATGGGAGAGGCCTCCTCTCCTGGATGATGGATCAACTCGATCTTTGTTTCTCCATCTCCTAAAAAAACACGATCTCAGCGGCAGGTGTTTGCATCCTGCTGGATACCGGTAGTGAGAGTACATTCTGGTAAAAATCCAGGCTCTCTTCCATATCCCCAACGGTTATTGTTGTCCAAAGAAATTGCATATAATTTTCCTCCTGTCATTGTATATGTTCAGCTACACAGAACGCTGTAGAAAACGCAGCTTGAAGGTTGTAGCCTCCACTCTGTCCATCTATATCCAGTATTTCACCGCAGAAGTAGAGATGATCCACCACCTTCGATTCCATGCTTCCTCTTTCAACCTCTTTCAGGTTCACTCCCCCAGAGGTAACCATTGCAGCATTGAAACCCTTAATCCCTTTTATGATGAAACGTCTCTCTGTGACCGCTCTGACAATCTCCAGTCGCTGCTGTTTGTTAAGATTGGCGGCAGTGCTCTTAGGATCAAGCTCTAATTCCCCTACCACCTGCTGGGCTAGGGATGCTATTAGACCCGCTTCCTTGAGGATGGTTGAAACCTGCTTCTTGGGTTGGGAGGAGATGAGAGCAAGCAATTGCTCCTGAAGCTGTATCTTGTTCTCCATCGGCAACAAGCTGAACGTGATTGAATCCCCTCCTTGAGCTCTCGGCTGGATGTAAGGATCAAGGGACCTGAGAGTCCATCGTGGGTAAAGAGTATATCACCTGTGGCTTGGAGGAACCGTTTCTTTTCTCCTGGATGATGAAACTCTGCATATGCTGAGCGGATTGCATTTCCTGCAAGGTGCGTCCAACAATATGCGTCCACCATAATGGCAGCGAGAGCTGGCTTTGGGGGGATGATGGAGTGCCCGAGTGTTTTGGCAAGCGCATAACCACTTCCATCGCTCCCTGTTAATGAATAACTCATTCCCCCCCCTGTTGCCAATACAAGATTCCTGCATGTAAATGTCCCGTTATCGGTTTGCACATGGAAATATTCTCCATCCTTACTCAGTAAAGAAACCTTGGAGTTGTACAGGATTTTTTGCTTTGCTCTCCCTGACAAGAATATCCCTGATCTCGTAAGCATCCAGTGAGGCAGGGAAGACCTTCCCATCCTCCTGGTCACGAGAGGGACTCCCCTGGAAACGAACCATTGCATGAGGGATGTGGGAGGAAATGCCTGGAAGGAAGGAAGCAGAAAGTTGCGCTGGGCTTTGCTTCCATAATGCTGCAGAAAATCCTCTTTTGGTTGGGTATTGGTAAGGTTACACATGCCCCCACCGGTTATGAGAATCTTCTTGCCTGCTGCTTCCTTGTGTTCGAGCAACAGGGCATTGGAAGTGGGAAGATTTGCCGCGAGGAACAATCCTGCGGCTCCTCCTCCAATTATCACTACATCATACATGGCGTTTCTAGTATCCATAGTATGGCTTGAACCACGAGACAAATGCTTCAAGCCCCTGTTCAAGCGGTGTATTGGGTCTGAAATCAAAGTCTTCCATCAAGTCAGTGACATCGGCATAGGTCTGATATACGTCCCCTGGCTGCATTGGAAGGTACTCCTTCTCAGCGTTCTTTCCCAGAGACTGCTCCAGTGTTTCAATGAATTGTTTTAATCTCACTGGTTTGTTGTTACCGATATTGTAGACCTTGTATCGATCCTTTGCCTCATTCTCTTCAGGTATATTGGGGATGATGTTCTCTAGGGCTGTGATGATGTCATCGACATAGGTGAAATCTCGCCACATATCCCCATGATTGAAGACCTTGATGCTTTTCCCTTCCATAATCCGTTTGCTGAATGAGAAGTATGCCATGTCAGGTCTTCCATACGGTCCATAGACCGTGAAGAATCTGAGTCCTGTGGTTGGAATATGATAGAGGTGTGTATATGCATGTGCCATCAGCTCGTTGGACTTCTTGGTAGCTGCATAGAGACTTACTGGATTATCAACTTTATCATTTGTGGAGTAGGGGATCTTGCTGTTCAAGCCATAGACCGAGCTGCTGCTGGCGTACACAAGATGTTCTACTGCATGGTGACGACAACATTCCAGGATATTGAGGAATCCCACAAGATTCGATTGTAGGTATGCATACGGGTTGTCGATGCTGTATCTCACCCCGCTTGGGCTGCAAGGTTGATGACATGGGTTACCTGGTGTCGGATAAAGATTGCATCGAGTTCTTTCCTGTCTGCAAGGTCAACTTTATAGAAGATGAACTGTTCTGAGGCCAGCATTCTCAGTCGCTCTTCCTTGAGTGTAACCTCGTAATAATCGTTCAGATTATCAACACCAACAACGGTGCAGCCAAGCCCAAGCAACCGTTTGGTTAGATGAAAGCCGATAAAACCAGCAGCCCCGGTAACCAAATACACTTTTTTTTCGTATCCAATCGCATCATGTTTGCGCGCATTGTTCTCTCCTCAACGAGTGCTATTGTACCGTAGAAATGGGGTGATGGGTAGGGGATAAAAAAAATTGGACCTCCCATGAAAAGGAGGTCCATAAGAACAGAGCTGAAGCTCTTAGAGGGCGCCGAAAATAATCTTAATTACGAACAGTGCAAAAAACAACCCAAGTCATCTTTGAAACGTCCTTGGTCTTCTTGGTGAACAGCTTGAGCAGTACGAAGGAGAGGATACCAAACATGATACCATCTGCAATGCTGTAAGCTACAATCATGAAGATTATGGTCAAGAAGGCTGGGATAGCTTCGGTCATCTCGTCCCACTCGATATCCTTTACCGGCTCATCATCATAACACCGACGATGATCAGGGCAGGGGCTGTTGCAGCACTAGGAATAGAGCCGAACAACGGTTCGAGGAACAGGGAGAGTGCGAAGAGGATAGCAACGGTCAAAGCGGTCAAACCAGTTCTTCCACCTTCAACAACACCACTGGAAGATTCAACAAATGTGGTGACGGTGGAGGTTCCGAGGATTGCACCTGCGGTGGTACCGATTGCATCAGCGAACAGTGCTTCCTTACAGTTGGGGATGGATCCATCGTCCTGAATCATGTCAGCCTTGGTGGCACAACCGATCAGGGTTCCAACTGTATCGAACATATCAACAAACAAGAAAGTGAAAACAACGACGATGAAGTCAACACTCATGATGTTTGAAAACTCGAATGGGAAGAAGTATGGGCTGGGGAAGGTAAGAACCACCCTTGTATGCAGTGATTCCAAAAGGAATGCCGATAATGGTGGTTACAATGATACCAATCAAGAGAGCGCCATTTACCTTGTGGGCCAAGAGGATACCGGTAATTACCAAACCAATCATGGCAAGTCCGGGAGCTCCCTTGAACCAGTCAGCGTTCAAAGAAACAAGCGTAGCTCCATCAACGATGATTCCAGCGTTCTGCATACCGATGAAGGCAATGAAGAGACCGATACCAACGCCAATTGCACGTTTTAGGTTGGCTGGAATGCTGTTGACTATTGCCTCACGAATGTTGGCAGCGGTAAGGATCAAGAAAATGATACCTTCAACGAATACTGCCGTTAGGGCGAACTGCCAGGTGTAACCCATGCCGAATACGACGGTGTAGGTGAGGAAGGCGTTCAGTCCCATACCTGGGGCGAGTGCGAATGGTAGATTGGCCAACAGAGCCATTACCAAGGTTGCGATTGATGCAGCAATTGCGGTTGCAGCAAATACTTTAGAGAAGTCCATTCCGGATTCGGAAAGGATGCCGGGGTTGACGGCAAGAATGTAGGCCATGGTTAAAAAAGGTGGTAATACCTGCCATGACTTCAGTCTTGACGGTCGTTTTTTCGTTCTTTGAGCTTGAAAAACTTTTCCATCGATGCACTCCTTGCAGATGTTTTGGTTGATACTATTCTAACCTATCTGTATCAAATCGTACAGAAAAATCGTTACATTTGTTATATAACCAAATTATGAGGTACAATTTTGGGAATCTGGCTAAATTATTACAAGAAATTTTGCTATATAGCGAAAAAAATTCAATTCACTATCAATACAAATTCTTAATTATACTGTATAAATACTAAGAAAATTTATCCTTGAAGAATTATCGTGAAGTGATACACTGATAGAAAGACGTTGCAGAATGTTGCAGAAGGAGCTCGTATGATTACGAAGAACATAGTGCAGGAAGTGATTGAAACTGCATCAAGAAGCAAAAAAGCCGACTTGTGCATCACTGGTGCACATATATTGGATGTATATAACAAGGAGTGGTTTGAGGCAGACCTCCTGATTCGGTCCGGATATATTGCTGGATTTGCTGAATGCGGACAAGGAGAGGCTGATACAACCGTTGACGCTGAAGGACGCTATCTTTTACCTGGGTTTATTGACAGTCATGTACATATTGAGTCCAGCCATGCCACTCCCGAGGAATTCTCCAATCTCGTGGTTCCCTGTGGAACCACCACAGTGATTGCAGATCCACATGAAATCTGCAATGTATGTGGTCTTGATGGATTGTCCTACATGTTGGAAGCCTTCCAGGAGACTGCATTGCAGGCCTTCTTTATGGTGCCTTCCTGCGTTCCTGCTACAACCTTTGAGCATAGTGGGGCTGTATTGAAAGCTGAAGATATCGAGGAAGCCTTGCAACATGAGAGAGTGCTTGGTTTAGGTGAGATGATGGACTTCCCTGGTGTGGTTGCCGGAACAGATTTGGTCCTTGATAAAATTATGGAGGCGAAACGCTACATAAGGTTATAGATGGCCATAGTCCAGCGATCAGTGGAGCAGAGCTGGATGCCTATGCAAGTGCGGGAATTCTTACCGACCATGAGTGTGAAAACGAGCAGGAGTTACGTGACCGCATCCGTCGTGGCATGTATGTCATGCTCCGTGAAGGTTCAGCATGCAAAAAAAATGTACTGATGCTCCTGGGAGGAGTCACCGATAGAAACAGCAGGCGATGTGTCTTCTGCACAGATGACAGGCAGCCGAAAAGCATTCTTACTGATGGACACATCAATAACAACGTACGAATCGCGGTGCAGGATGGGCTCGATCCCATTGAGGCCATCTGTATGGCCACCGTCAATAGCTCAGATTGCTATCATCTTACCGACCGAGGTGCGATTGCACCTGGTAAACGGGCAGACTTCTTGCTCTGCAATGATCTTGCTGAGTTCTCTATGCATCAGGTCTATGTAGCAGGAACGTTGGTAGCTGAAGATGGGGTTATCTGCAAGGCTGCAAAGGCAAAGCATGATGATCGTGTCTCTGGCAAGATGCAAGTCAAGGAATTCTCAGCCAAGCGTCTCCGCTTACCACTATCCAGCCCAAATGTTCGTGTAATAGACATCATCCCAGGAGGGGTGGTCACTGGGGCGGGAGAGGCTACCGTAACGGTGAAAAACGGAGAATGGGTTCATGACGAAAGCCAAGATATCATCAAGCTTGCTGTAGTTGAGCGACACACTGGTACTGGAAATGTTGCTGTTGCTCTCTTACGCGGGTATGGTTTGCAGGGTGGGGCGATGGCTACATCCGTTGCCCATGATTCGCACAACATCATTGTTGCCGGAGATGATGATGCAGATATGGCTATGGCTGTAGAGCACTTGATCTCCATTGGTGGAGGCATGGTAATTGTGAAAAAAGAAGAAGATACTTGCATCCTTTGCGCAGAACGTAGCTGGTTTGATGAGCTATGAATCAGGTTCTGTCATTGCTGAGCAACTGGAGGAGCTTCACCACATTGCACAGGATTCCCTGCATATAGGCAAGGCAATCGATCCGTTCATGACACTCTGTTTCATGTCTTTACCGGTTATTCCTGCCTATAAGCTTACAGATATGGGTTTGTTTGATGTAAGAAGCTTTAGTTTTGTTCCTCTGGAGCTCAGTAAATAAGCGTCTTTGTACCAACTTGAGCAACAGTGAGCTCGGTGTCATAGAGGGTGGTCAGCATACTAGTGGTGACCACCTCTTCTTTTGGTCCATAACAGAGCAGTGCTCCCTTTTTTACCATGGCAACATGGCTAGCCAGATCATAGGCAAGGTTTGCGTCATGCGTGGTGAATAAAAGGGTCTTTCCCTTCGTATGCAATTGTTTCAGGATGGTAAGGACCCTTTTTTTTCGGTTGGCTGGGTCCAAGGCACTCGTAGGTTCATCAAGCAAGAGCATGGAACTTTGCTGCGCGATGGCCCTAGCGAGTAGCAACAACTGATGTTCCCCACCGCTCAAGGTGGTGATATGCCTCTCTGCGTAGGCTGCCAAACCTACATCATAGAGTGCTTGATAGGCTATCTCTGCATCCTCTTCGCTCGGTGTTCCAAGCCCTGAAAGATAGGGGGAGCGTCCAAAGAGAACGTAATCGAGCAGAGAGAATGAGAAGTTGTACTGCTCAAATTGGGGGACCAATGCTAGCGTCCTTCCCAGCTCCTTCCTTCCATAGGTGGTAATTGGTTTGCCATATAATGATACCTCAGCGCTTCTCTGCCATCCCAAAAGGATATCGAGGAGTGTAGATTTACCTGCTCCATTTGAACCTAGGATAGCTACACTCTGGCCTTCCTCTACTGAAAGTGAGACATTATCGAGTGCTTTGGTGCCGCTTGGGTAAGTAAAATTCAGATGGTTCACAGTCAAAGCGTTCATGCTTTGCCCTCCTGGTGCTTGAGTGAGAGGATGATCATAAAGATAATGGCACCAATGAAACTGGTGAGCAATCCGATGGGGATCTCGGTAGCAAGGACAGTCCTTCCTATGGTATCGCAGACCAGGAGGAAGAATGCCCCAAGGATCATGGAACCAGGAAGGCTGGTGGAACTATCGGAACCAAACAGTTTGCGTCCCAGATGTGGGGTTATTAGACCAACCCAACCGATGAGCCCGGTAATGGAAATGGTAACCGTTGTCCCCACTGTGGCGACAACCAGGAGAATGATTCTGTCTCGCTTGGGATTCATCCCCACCGAGAAAGCTGTTTTTTTCCTGAAGACTGAGCAGGTTGAGTTTCCAGCGATAGCCAAGCAGTATTGCCATACTGAGGATGACCACCCATAGAATGGAAAAAATTTGGCCCCAGGATGCATTCCAGAGACCTCCCATCATCCAAAACGTAATATCTTGCAGATCTTTCGTGGGTTCTGCTACCAATTTTATCACTCCCAGCGCGCTGGAGAAGAGAGCAGAGACAGCGATTCCGCTAAGTACCAATCGTAACAACCATCCACCAAAGCGAAACCGGGTTGCAAGCATATAGGATGCGAGCAGGGCCAACAGACCGAAGAACGTAGCGCTCAGTTGGACGAATAGTGTAGATCCTACTCCAAGGACAATCATCAATGCAGCACCAAAAGCAGAGCCTTGGCTTACTCCCAGAAATCCAGGTTCAACCAAGGGATTTGAGAAAAGCATCTGGAACGTAAATCCGCTTGCACTGAGCATTGCCCCGGCAAGCAAGGCCAGGACAATACGGGGCAGACGGATGCGTAGGAAGATGCTCCTGGTCATTGCATTGGTTGCCCAGTCAGTAGGGAATCTGAACCCAGCGGTGGGATACCTTCCTGCGAAGAGGAACAGAACAGCTAGGAGCAGAGTTGCTCCCAGCATTCCTAGTAGGAGTCCTGTTCTCCGTTTACGCTCTGCTTGGTAGCGTTGACGCTCATTCATAGTGTATTGATGGCAACCGAATTACTATAGCGGTCTCTCAGCAAACCAAGCTTCTTCTCATCGGTGAGATGATAGAAATCCTGATAGAAGGATGTTACCTCATCGCGCATATCCAGATTTGGATAACGCTCTGGATACACTTCACCTGCCATCCATTGAAGCCCTAGGATCCATGAGGCAACAGGCTGGATATAATTCATCATGTCATAGGGGCTTGCCTTTACTTGTCTGTCTTGTACCGCCCTGAGTGACGACCAGATCTCAGATTCGTAAATAGCCTTAATATACTGGTCAGTTGGAGTACGATAGCTTACAACGATGATGATGTCAGGATCCCAAGCAGCAATTTGTTCGAAGCTTACTGTAGACCAACCATTTGCTGCTTTATTGGCACCTTTCCATACTGCCTCAGCGCCAATGGTCTCAACCATCCATGTCTGCATCCACTCATCCGGTGCAATCTTATAGGAGTAGGTGTTGTCGGAGGTATTTGCCTGCAGCAGAAGTACACGCTTTGCTTCCAGTGCATCGATTGAAGCTGCTGTCTTTCTGATTGGTTCAAGCCGTTGCTCATAGAGATTAAGGATCTCTGTCGCACGTGCCTTGTTCTGCAATAGCTTGCCAAGCTCAGTAACCTCACGCTTCCAATCCTCATAGGATTCAAGGTTCATCGTGAAATTGGGTACACGAAGTTGGTCAAGTTTTTGAGCGATTGACTCAAAGTGAGTTGCCTTGGTCAGTACCAACTCACTTTGATAGCTGGCGATCTCTTCCACACTGGCAACCTGGCTGATACGTGGATTGTCATCCAGTGAGGGTCTGATAAATGAGAAGAAGTCTCCAAGACCCTGGTCCGTTTTGGGAAGGGTAAGCTCCATGTTGGTTACCTCAGGGAAAAGGAATAATGCGTTTGCTGGCATATTACCCGCTTTTCCTGCAATCAATACCTTTGATGGTTTTTTCCTGCAGTTTAAGCGTTCGTCCATTTGCATCGACTGCCTGGTAGTAGTCACTTTCTTGAATTGCTTGTTCAGCCGCACCCTGCGCGAAGAGCAAGGCTGGGATCATGCAGAGTAGTAGGGCTAAGCTTCGAAATTTCATACGACGGTCTCCTTTGTTGCGAATGGTTGCAGTTTACCATTATACTTTTGAAAAGGCAATCGCAAATCAGAGTCTCTTCAATCTTTATCACCTTGATACCTTCCCGTAATCAGTTTAGTGTATACTTACTGCATATAAGGGGCTGAATATGGAATCAACAGAATTGCAACAGAGCATTCGTTCACTGAGAAAGAGTGCCAAACGCCTCGCTTCCAGTACTGAAACCGAGCGCAACCAGCTTCTCCAAAAGATCGGGGAGGGGTTGCATCGTGACTGGCAAACCATCAAGGTTGCGAACGAAAAAGATATAGTTCAGGCGAAGGAATCAGGCAGAGAGAAGCCTTGGTTAAACGACTTGTATTCAATGAAGAGAAGCTACATGCATCCCTGCTTGGGTTGGACCAAGTTGCTTCCCTGCCGGATCCAATCGGCAGCATCAAGCAACGGAGAGAACTTGATGAAGGGCTCTTGCTTGAGCAGATAGCCGTTCCTATTGGTGTTATCGGCATGATATTTGAAGCACGTCCTGATGCCTTGATCCAGATTGTTTCACTCTGCCTCAAGAGTGGTAATGGCATCATCCTCAAGGGAGGAAAGGAAGCTTTCCAGACCAATACTGTCCTGGTGGAATCAATCAAAGAAAAGCTGTGAGTCCTCCAGACTTGGTTCAGATTGGTTGCTGTTGCTTGAAAGTCATAGTGATGTTGATACGATGTTGGGTATGGAAGGGGATATCGATCTCTTGATCCCACGTGGTCCAATGCCTTTGTACGCTACGTCATGGACAACACCTCAATCCCAGTATTGGGGCATGCTGATGGGATTTGCCACCTCTACATTGATGCAAAGGCTGATATTACCAAGGCAGTGGAAATTGCCTTTGATGCAAAGACCCAATACCCCGCAGCCTGTAATGCCATTGAGACAATTTTGGTGCATAAAGAAATAGCTTCTCGCGTCCTTCCTCTGCTTGCAGAGCGTTTCTCTGAGGCTGGGGTTATCATCCATGGGGATGAGGTGACCTGTAAGAGTATTGACTGTATCCCCTATCAAGAAGGGGATTGGAAGAAGGAATATCTTGCCTTGGAAATCAACATTCATGTTGTGGAATCCCTCTTGGAGGCGACCAACCATATTGAGACCTATGGTTCTCATCACAGTGATGCCATCGTCAGCGAGGATGAAAACTCGATACGAACATTCTTCACCTATGTTGATTCAGCAGATGTCTTTGCCAATTGTTCCACCAGGTTCGCCGATGGGTTTCGCTTCGGTCTTGGCTCTGAGGTTGGTATCAGTACCGCAAAAATCCATGCGCGAGGACCTGTTGGACTGGAAGGGCTTATGACGACCAAGTACCTTGTCAGGGGAAGTGGGCAGGTGGTTACCTCCTACACCAAGGATGGAGGGCGGAGTTTTACCCATCATGACTTGCCTTTGGATGGGCCTTCATTGCTTGGTGATGAGGTTCTATGATGAGGGACCTTTCATCAGTACGCAGGATAGTGGTGAAGGTTGGAACCAATCTTCTCAGTTGTGATAGCGGCATAGATGAGCGTTGCATCGATGTGATAGTCGATCAATTGGCTCAGTTGCAATTGCTCGGGTATCAGGTGCTCTTGGTCTCCAGTGGAGCCATAGGCATGGGTGCGAAGGAACTTTCACTCAAAGGTCCGGTGAAACAAGTCCCGATGCGTCAGGCCTGTGCCTCGATAGGACAGCCCTTGCTCATGTCCAGCTATCGCCGTTCATTCAAGCGCCATGGATTGGTTTGTTCCCAGATTCTGTTGACTCGTAACGATCTGAACAACCGTCTTACCTATGTGAACCTTAGGAACAGCGTCTTCACTTTGTTGGACCTTGGGGTGATCCCCATTTTCAATGAGAACGACGTAGTGAGTACCTCTGAGATTGGAACTGCATTTGTTGACAATGACCGTATGAGTGCCATGGTTGCCAGCAAGATTGATGCAGACCTCTTGGTCATCCTCACAGATATTACTGGGTTATATACTGCCGATCCAAAGAAAGATAAGGAAGCAGTACTACTTAGCGATATCACCTTCCTTGATGCAACCATCCTATCCTACGCAGGAGGAGCTGGTTCTACCCATTCAACTGGGGGAATGAAAACAAAGCTGCTTGCTGCAAAGATTGCGAGAATGGCTGGTTGTACCACCATTATCGCAAGTGGGTATGAACAGGAGATACTCCCTCGCTTGCTGAGTGGGGAGGTGTTGGGGACCTGCATACACAGTGTGAAACGCCTTAGCCAGCGTCAACGTTGGATTCTCTATAACTCCCACCTTGGATCCATTGTGATTGATGAAGGGGCCAAGAAGGCACTGATAGCAAAAAAAAGAGTCTGCTTCCCAAGGGTATCGTTTCTGTTGACGGCATTTTTGGTGCCGGTGATGTTGTACAGATTTGTACAACCGATGGCAAACCGTTTGCGAAGGCGGTTCCCTATTATAATAGTACTGAGATAGCTGCAGTGGCAGGCCACAGCAGCAAGGATATCCAAAAGATTATCAAAGAAGGGCATAAGGGTGTTATTTTTTTTCGCCCTGAGGACTTGGTGTTGTTAAGCGATGATGACTAACTATCGGATCTATCGGAGAAAACAGGAGATTGGTAAGCGTATTAGTCAATTGCACAACATTGAGCAGCTTGCCATCGGGATTCTCGATACCGGTACTCCTGAGCAGTTGAAGGAGTCCTTGGATTGGTACGTGCAGGAGATGAATTACAGTCTGCACGTCGTAACCCAAGAGGGTAGATTTGATATACTTGCCATGCAACAGGAGTATAAGGATGTCACCTTCTTGGTGTTTGCCACCCATGCTTTTACTGGTGAGAAGGTAAATGCAGTTGCAAATGAGTGCCACGCAAATCTATTCCTTATTGTGAGAAGTGATCTTTTGCTCGTGAAATTTGATGGGACCTTCCTCTTCTCCGCTATGAGTGAGGGGGAGCATCCTGCAGCGTTCGCTGCGGTAATTGCAAATACCAATCGTGAAATAATCCCATGTCTCAGAATACCCCTCTCACTGGACGGGAACTGGATCCTGAATCCGATTTTCCTTCCACTGATCCCACTGTTATCCGATCAACACTCTATCCTTCTATTGCCTGGGTCTCTACGATCGTGCACTGTTTCAACGTTTGAGAGGGTTTGATGAGGAAATTCATAGTGAGTATTGGCAAGCCCTCGATTGGGGACTACGCTGTCACCTCTATGGGTATGATCTTGCTCTTAACAGCAATTTGATGATGCAGGTTCCTGACCGGGAGAGTGTAATTGAGGACCGCAGTGAGGCTCAGGGGTTCCATCGTTGCTATACCAAAGCCCTGAGCGTACAACTGATCAAGGGAAAGAATGTAGCCAAACGTTACAAAGGATATGTTGACAAAGAAGTCTATAACGATGATGTGAAGAAACGGATGGTTTGGTTGCAGAAACTTGATTTCAATACCTTGTGCAAGCAGTGGCCCAAGGAGGATGCGTGAAACGTCAAATACTAACCCTCCTTATTTTAATTATGTGCGCCTTGAGTTTGTTTGGGGCAGGGGATCCTTTCTCCTATCCCTTGGAAACGGTAATTATCGATGCTGGCCATGGAGGTCATGACCCAGGGGCTACAATGCTTGGAGCTTTGCCGGCGGTACCGTCTATGAGAAGGATCTTAGCTTGGATATTGCCAAGCGGCTGCATGCCTTGCTCGCAGTCTCCCACCCTCACTTGCAGCTTGTTATGACTCGTTCTGAAGATGTCTTTCTCTCTCTTGAAGAGCGATGTAGTATCGCATACCAGACGCCCCTACGACCACAAACAAGCTCTCTTTTCATTTCCATTCATGTAAACAGCGCTACAAGTAACCAGGCCTCGGGCTTTGAGATACTGACCAAGGAACAGGATAAGCGGGTAACATTGCTTGATGCTTTCACCCCGATTGAGAATATCCCGCTCTATTCAGCACACTCCCAGCTTTCTTTGAATCGGTTGCTCAATCAGCGAAATCTAGTGGTTGCCACCGTTTTTTTTGAGCAAGCCCTGAATGGTTCTCTGGTGACTAGTCGTAATCGTGGGATAAAGGAACGTGACCTCTGGGTACTCAATGGATCAAGGATGCCTGCTGTACTGGTGGAGGTTGGATTTCTTTCCAATGAAGAGGATGCGAGAAATCTGTTGTCTCCACAGTGGAGGCAAAGAATGGCGCAGATCCTGGCTCAAGCAATAGAGCAATGCATGTAAGAGGAGGTAGCATGGGTATTGGAGTATTACGCAAGTCTCTCTACAAAGCAAAAGAGACTCCTTCCTTGCTTACTGTTCCCTCAGTTCCTTATCTCGTTATCGATGGAGAGGGGAATTCAAATGAAGATGAGTACGCTCTTGCCACCCAGTTGCTATTTTCCTTGCATAATCTTCTCTGTAAACGAACAGGAGTAGTAGAGATACCTCTCTTGGAGTGTATCTGGACAGCAAGAGAAATTGAGAATCGCGAGCCGTGGAGCTGGTCGGCAATGATAGGGGAAATCGAAGGGGTGACAGACTCCTTGTTCACGGAAGTCAGGGATGAGTTGGCCTTCCTGGAGGGAATCCCTACCCTGGATATCTATCGTTCCAGCATTGAAGATGGACTGTGTGTCACGCTTTTGCACACGGGGCCTTTCAGTTTCGAAGGGAAAAGTTTTCAGCTGATGGAGGCCTACTGCAATGAGCACCATCTTACACGTATCGGCAGGTCACATCGAGAGATCTATCTGGACAACCCCAAGAAAAAGAGGCGGGATGATTTGAAAACCATCCTCCGCCTTCCAGTGCAGGAACTATAGTCCTTCTTTGGTTCTCTTTCTTTGTGCAACCAGGAGATCCATCTTCAATTTCTTCAGCTTGGAAGAGAGACTGACCTTATAAATATGAGGATTGATCTGCCGTAAGTAGCTCTTATGGAACGTACCGAGTTCTTTATGCACATACTTCTGGATTTCCTGGAGACTCGGTTTCTCCCCAATCCTCCTTCCACCTTCCATCTTCTTGTTGATCAACGGTTTCAGATGGGTATAGCGGCCACTCTGCATCTCAAAGAAGTCAGCCTCGGCAAAAGGATGGTAGAAAACATATTTTCTTCCCAGTGTGATCTTCTCTTTCTCCAGTGTGATCAAGTCAGCAATTGAGCCTGCATCGTCATCACTGAATCGGTAGACCTGTTTGACACCGGGGTTTGTGGTCTTTTCGAAGCTGTTGGAAATCTTCATGGTTGGGATGAATATCCCATCATCTCCTTCCTTTGCAGCAAGTTTATAGACCCCGTTCAAGGAGGATTGAGAACCACCGGTAACCAGATGTGTACCGATACCCCAGCTGTCGATGGGAACCTCATCAAGAACCAGGTTTTGCACAATTGCTTCAGTCAAGTCGTTTGAGACCACGATGGTTGCATCTTCAAGTCCAGCCGCATCCAAGCGTTTCCTGATTACTCGAGGGAGGTAGGAGAGGTCTCCGCTGTCGATCCTTACTCCAATCTTCTTTCCTTTTTTGCTTCTGCTCCAATCCAACAATGATTGCATTGTCAATTCCAGATCCAAGCGTATCATAGGTGTCGATCAAGAGAACCGTGTTGTCAGGATAGAGATTGGCGTAGGCACGGAAGGACTCCAGTTCACTAGAGAAACTCATGATCCAAGAGTGGGCCATGGTACCTGCAACTGGAATATTGTACTCCTTGCCTGCAAGAGTGTTGCTGGTGACCTGGCAGCCACCAATGAATGCGGCCCTACTGGCTGAAAGCGCACCATCACTTCCCTGTGCTCTTCTCAGACCAAACTCCATCAGCAGTCCCTGTTTACTTGCGATGGCCATCCTGGAGGCTTTTGTAGCAATAAGGCTCTGGAAGTTGAGGGTATTGAGGAGCAACCCTTCAATCAACTGTGCTTCAATCAGGTTTGTATGGATGCGGAGCAGCGGTTCCCCAGGGAATACCACAGTACCTTCTTCCATGGCAAACAAATCCCCTTCAAAGCGATAAGCGGCCAGATAGGAGAGAAAGTCAGGAGTAAATTTATGCAAGCTCTCCAGATAGGCGATATCTTCTTTGCTGAAGCGTAGTGATTCAAGCTTGTCAATCAATTCATGGAGACCGGCAAAAACCACATACCCTCCCTCAAATGGGTTTGTACGGTAGAACATATCGAAGACTACATTCGGGTTATGCTTGTTCGAGAAGTAGCCCTGCATCATGGTCAACTCATAGAAGTCGGTTGTTAGTGCGCTGATCTGCATCCTTCCGTCCTTACTAGCGTGCCTCTATCTTGGAGAAACCCGTATAGGGGACCAAGATGGGGGGAATTGTGATAGATCCATCTTCATTCTGGAAATTTTCCAAGACAGCAACCATTGCCCTGCTCAGAGCGATGGCTGTTCCATTTAGCATATGAGGGAACTGGGTTTTTTTCCTTCCTCATCCTTGTAGCGAATAGCCAATGAACGTGCCTGGTAGTCGGTGCAGTTGCTGGTGGAGGTAACCTCACCATATTCGCCCGTTTCTCCACGACCTGGCATCCATGCTTCAATATCGAATTTCCGATAAGCTGGAGCTCCTAGATCGCCGGTACAGGTGTCTACTACACGGTAGGCAATGCCCATCCCGCTGAAAATCTCTTCCTCGATTGCGAGCAGTTCATCATGGAATGCCTCAGATTCCTCGCTTGTGCAGTAGATGAACATTTCAAGCTTCGAGAACTGGTGAACCCGATAGAGGCCTTTGGAATACTGTCCAGCACCTCCAGCTTCCCTGCGGAAACAATGGGAGAGACCTGCCATCTTGATCGGTAGCTGTTCCTTGGAAAGAATCTGGTTGGCATAGTAGCCGCCAAGGGTAATCTCTGCGGTTCCCACCAGACAGGTATCGGTATTTTCAATGGTATAGATGTTACTCTCTTCCCTCTTGGATTGAATCCAATGCCCTGGAGAATCTCTTCCTTGGCAATATCGGGGGTAATAAAGGGGGTGAAACCCTTCTTTATCAGGATATCCATGGCGTATCGTTCCAAGGCCATCTGCAAAATAACTGCTTCTCGTTTTAGGTAGTAAAACTTGGGACCACTGACCCTTGTTGCAGTATCGAAATCGATTAGGTCGAGCCGTTCAGCAAGCTGGACATGGTCAAGGGCTTTGAAGGAGAACTGGGGAGGGGTACCGACGAACTTGATTGCCGTATTGTCCTTGTCTTCCTTTCCCACAGGGCTGAAGGGTGGGCATAGTTGGGAATTGTCCTTGAAAGTTTCTGGAATTCCTCCTCAACCTGGGTAAGGCTACCCTCAATCTCAGCAATTGCTTCTTTCAGGGACTTGCCTTCAGCAATCAGGCTGTTACGGGTCTCGTTATCAAGTTTCCCCTTCATTTTCTTGGCATTCTCGTTTCTCTTGGAGCGGAGTTCCTCAACCTGCTGCAGCAGTGCCGAGCGCTTTTCCTGTAAGTCTATGATGGCATCAATATCCACCTGCATGTTTCTTACGGCAATATTCTTTGCTATTTCGTCTCGTCTGCTTTTAAGTTCTTTCAAATCTATCATACTGATTCCTTCTTCCTTTCAGAAATACTTATTTCCCCTGATTGGCTGCTTTCGCTTCAAGCACTTTTGATTTCTCACTTGATGCCTCAACAGCACGCATCACCAAGCCCTCAAACCCGCCCTGGGCGAGTGCTTTCATTCCCTCGATGGTGGTACCCCCCCTGCGGAGCAGACCCGAGTGGCAAGTTCCACTGGATTTGCCTTTGTTGCATCAATCAAGGAGGTAGCACTCTTCATGGTGTCACTTGCTATCTGCAGTGCTGCCGGATAGGCAATTCCTTGGGCTACTCCTCCCATTGCAAGTCCGTGCAGGAATGAGAATACATATGCAATGGCTGAGCCGCTGATCCCGATAAATGCAGAGAATTGGGATTCAGGCAGGAGGAAGGCAGAGCCAAAGGAGGATGCAACATGGAGTGAGTCTTCACGAAGGGAAGTGGAGCAACCCTCCGCTGGAGCTGCAGCGGTAACAGCAGCGCCGTACTGAGCTGCAATGTTTGGCATGAAACGTACAATCTCATTGGTTCCTAGCTGCTCGGCAAGTACCGAGAGAGGAATGCCTGCTGCGATGGAAATCCATCGCTTCTTATCGCTGCCCAATGCTCTGAACTCTGGGTAAAGCGTGGCGAGAATCTGAGGCTTTATTGCAATGAGTATGGTCGAGCATTCCCTGAACAATACTTGCAAAGAGTCTGCTACCGAAATAGTAGCCTTGCTTGCTGCAAGCTGCTTGGCCTTCAGTGCATCACTGTCATATACTATAATATCCATCTGCAGGCTCCCTGCGATGGCTCCACCCATGTTTCCACACCCAATGATGCCGATTTTGTCCATCTTCAAGCCTCCCATGTAAGTCTATGTAATGTTCCTGTCCCTTGTAAGAAGGGAAAGGATTGCTGTCGTAGGTATTCATATGCAGCGATTGCTACGCTGTTCGAAAGATTAAGGCTTCGAGCTTCTTCCTTCATAGGGATTCTCACACACTGTTGTTTGTTTTTGACAAGCAGCGATTCACTGATTCCAGCGCTCTCCTTGCCGAAGACAAGGTAGGTCTCTTCAGGGTAGGTAACCTCGCAATAGGTCTGAGGAGCTTTTGTGGTGAAGTAGTACAACTGTTTCTCTTTGTGTTCTGAAAGGAAGGCTTCAATACTTGGGTGCTCAACCATGGTAAGCAGCGGCCAATAATCCAGCCCGGCACGTTTCAGGTGTTTCTCCTCCAAGCTGAATCCAAGAGGATGCACCAAGTGCAAGGTTGCACCAACTGCTGCACATGTTCGTGCAATATTTCCGGTATTTTGTGGTATCTCTGGTTCAAACAGGACAATATGCAGTGCCATGCTCCTCTCCCTTACACGGCAAATCTATCATTTGCAGGGAATCAACACAAGGTGGGGGAACTTATGCATGAGCGAATAACCAATCTTGTAATGCGGAACCGTTTGCTTTAGACTTGCTCAAGGTTGGAGGGGTAAATGTTTCAGGAAGGTTTGAAATCATTGCTTTTGGGAATTGTACAGGGGATTACCGAATGGCTTCCCATCAGCTCAACCGGACATCTTTTGCTTTTGGATGAAGTGATCCATCTCAGTTTGGGCGAGGACGCAAGAGAACTCTTCTTTGTCATTATTCAACTTGCGTCGATACTTGCGTGATTATCCTGTACTTCTCTACATTGAACCCCTTTACAAAGGCTAAGGACGCCAAACAGAAGACTGAAACCTACATCCTATGGCTGAAGGTAATTATTGCAACCATCCCTGCCGGCGTTATTGGTGTCTTAATTGATGATTTTATGGACACCTATCTCTATCGTTGGGAAGTAGTTGCCATTGCTCTCTTTGTTTACGGGTTGTTGTATATTGTGCTGGAGAAGGGGAAGTTGGGGAAAAGGGATCACCGCGTAAAGGAACTTTCTGAAATTACCTATCGCGATGCTTTGTACCTTGGACTCTTCCAAACGCTTGCCTTGATCCCTGGAACCAGTAGAAGTGGTTCCACCATACTTGGGGGAATTATCATCGGCTTGGAACGGTCGGTGGCAGCAAAATTCTCTTTCTTCATGGCTATCCCCGTCATGGCAGGGGCTTCCTTGTTGAAATTGATCAAGTTGGGACTCAGCTATAGCTCAGAGGAGTACCTCTTGATAGGTATCGGATTTGTTGCATCCTTCCTAGTCTCCCTGTTCTGTATCAAGGCATTGGTTGCCTATGTCCGTCGTCATGATTTCTCTGCCTTTGGCTATTACCGTGTTGCTCTTGCAGTTCTGGTAACGGTCTATTTCCTTACATGGGGAGCTGTCTGATATGGCCCTATTGGTTGTCATCTATCTTGCATTCATCAGTCTTGGATTACCTGATGGCGTATTGGGCAGTATCTGGCCGGTCATGCAACAATCTCTTGATCTCCCATTCTGGAGTGCAGGGCTTATAGGTGCAACCTCTTCCATCGGTACTGTTGTCTCAGCTCTCTCGAGTTATCGGATGACCAGTCGCTTTGGCACAGGAAGAGTGACTCTCGTCAGTGTAGCAATGACAGCAGTTGCCCTCCTGGGTTTTTCCTTTGCCTCAACACTTCCAGCCCTGATGCTTTGGGCCGTTCCTCTTGGTCTAGGCGCTGGTTCAGTTGACTCAGCTCTCAATAACTATGTTGCACTGCACTATGAGGCACGCCATATGAACTGGCTGCACTCCTTTTGGGGTTTGGGTGCAAGTGCAGGACCTGCAGTCATGGGACTTGCGCTTTCCTTGCAGCTGGGGTATCGAAGTGGGTACCAAATACTATCTCTGATGCAAACAATCCTGGTCTTCGCGTTGATAGCTTCCCTTTCCCTCTGGGAAGACCCAAAGGGGAAGCAAGAAGGACCTCATCACACCTCGCACAAGACGGGGTCTCTTCGTCACAAGGCGCTTCCCTTTGCCTTGCTCTCTTTCTTTTTCTACTGTGCTTTGGAAATTTCTACAGGGCTGTGGGCGGTTAGTTATCTGGTACAGGTAAAGCAGCTGCTTCCCGTCTGATTGCAG
>JDSF01000231.1_pt1 | contig 32376 bp, 27 predicted proteins | sample 199441 | NCBI WGS metagenome assembly JDSF01 (sample SAMN02592751, study PRJNA231836) | bioreactor metagenome | isolation source: continuous culture bioreactor denitrification-DNRA | place: Germany: Bremen
TCTTCTTCTGGCTGATCTACTTCTTCCGTGTCGGCGCCACCTTCATTTTTAGCAAGTTCAATCGCTTGATGGAGGTTTTCAGAAATTTCATCTGCAGAAGAGACCATGGAGTCGTCGGTATAGTCGCTTTCAACCATATCAAGTGCTTCTTTAGCAAAATCACAGGCACCGCAAAGAAGAGTGACATGGTTAGGGACCAGACTGATTTCGCCATTTCTGATGAGATCTAACAGGTTTTCCGCTGCATGAGCGACTCGGGTGAGGTGGTCAAATTCGAGAAATCCGGCACTTCCCTTCATTGAATGGAAAAGGCGGAAAATTGCATTCATGATCTCTGAATCGCTATTCTGGCCCAGCTCAATGATTGCTGGTTCTAGCTGCTCGATCATATCGCGGCTTTCAGTTACGAATTCCTGTATAATTTCAAGCTGGTCTTCGTCAATGTGCATACTCATTGCTAATCCTCAACGGAAAATTTATTTGATATTCTTGATGAATCTAGTGATTAAAAATAATTATATAAAATATTTAAATAAAAACAAAGAGAAAAATAAAGCTTCTTAATAAAAAAGGGCGACAAATACTTGTCGCCCTTTTTTCAGAAATGTTGATTGCTTTAGCCCCTGCTGGAAAGTTGACGGCCATAACCGTCACGATCCTGTTTTTCAATATGGCTAATCAGCCAATCCTTGAGGAAATTATAAATGTCAGCTGGGGGCAAACGCTCACCTGATTTAAGTTTCTCAGCATAGATGGTGACATTCTCAATAAAGCCTTGATGGATGGCTTTGTGCTCATCGAAATCTGAGTAATTGTGCTTTTTCATGAAATCTTCTTCAGCTCTGAAATGTGTAACTGTATAGTTAACGAGTTCATCGACAACGCTGGCCAGTAACATTCGATCACCACCATCTTTCATACACTGGAACAATTGATTAATGAGTTCAACAAGACGCTGATGTTGTTTGTCCATCAATGGAATCCCGGTGTTAAAAGAATCGTTCCACTGTAGAATTGCGCCATGTCCCGGTGCTGGTTTTTGAGGTGCACTTATTTCACCCCAGTGATCAGTGGCTTCCGGGGAAGATGCTGGTCTTTGCTGAGGTGCAATCGTTGTCATTGGTATGTGGCTGTGTTGATTTGAGTCCTTCAATTTAAAGCGGCTGAGCTGATGTTTCAGTTCTGCTGCCTGGCTCGAGAGCTCTTCGCTGGTTGCAGCACTTTCTTCGGCACTTGCCGTGTTTTGTTGAATGACCTGATCAATTTGTTGCATGCCAAGATTAATTTGACCGATTCCTTGGGATTGCTGATTACTGGACACTGAGATTTCACCAACGAGGTCTGTGACTTTGCTGATTGATCCAACAATTTCTTCAAGGGCCTCTGCTGTGCGTTCGGCAATTTGCGTTCCATTGATTGCTTTTTGAGCCGACCCCTCAATCAGCTCGGCCGTTTCCGAAGCGGCTTTTGCACTGCGAGCGGCCAGATTGCGAACTTCTTCGGCGACAACAGCGAAGCCTTTACCGTGCTGTCCGGCACGAGCTGCTTCGACTGCAGCGTTGAGGGCGAGAAGGTTTGTTTGAAAGGCGATTTCGTCAATGACTTTGATGATTTTATTGATGTCCTGACCGGCTTCGTTGATTTCGCCCATGGCGTTGATCATTTCGGCCATTCTCTCGCTTCCTGTATCAGCTGAATGACGAGCAGATGACGCCAGTTGGTTGGCTTGCTGTGCATATTCGGTACTTGTTTGAGTCTGACTCCCAATTTCATTGAGAGAGCTGCTGATTTCTTCAACTGATGCCGCGGATTGTGCTGCTCCATCAGATAGAGATTGAGCTGATTCGCTAACTTGGGAGCTTCCAGAGTCAATATGGACGCTGGCAGTCTGAAGCTGTGCAATAATTTGATTCAGATCTTCTCCCAGCTTTTGCAGGCTCCCACGGATCTGGTCCTGTTGATCGCGTGGAGTAATGTCAAATGTCAGATCTCCATTCGCCAGTTTTTGTAGAGAACCAATGACCTCATTCTGCAACGAATCAGCAAAGCTATCCATGGTTTGGGCCATCTGGCCAATTTCATCTTTTCGGGTCATATTAAGGCGTGTGTCTAAATGACCGTTTTCCAGATCTTTCAGCATGAAGGCTGCTTGTTCCATCGGTTTTGTCATTGATCGGCTGATGCGAAAAGCTAACACTATCCCGATGAGTAGAGCGACAATGCCGATAATGATGATGGCATTGCGTGTCTGGCCCGCTGATTTAATCATTTCCTGATCTGAAATGAGATGTTCTTTTGAGATTTCAGAAATCCTGGATAAATGTGATTTTAATTTTTCCAGGTTGGGGAGTGTTTCAGATGTATAAATTCTTTTAGCATCAGTTTGCCCCTTCAGCATCAAGTTCGCTTCTTTTTGTAATGCTTTGAGGTTGTAGCGAACGCCTGCTAGTGATGGGATGAGTTCGCTGTATAATTCTTGTAGTTTGTCTTGATTATTGTTCTCAAGCGCTTTGTTCATGGTTATCACAAGTTGATGCATTTCTTGATGTGGTTCTCTGATATCGTTGAGAAATTCGGCGAATGTGGAGCTGATGGATGCTGCTTTTTTTGCTTTGGGGCTATCTAAAAAAGGCCAAGTGAGCACTGTGTATGGTCCGTTTGGGCGTTGATTTTTTTATGTTCAGAAAGGATCGAATTCTGTATCGCTGATACCCAGACAATATTGTCCTTTTCCAGGTTGGCCAAAGTTTCTGGCAGAGTAGGATCGGCTTCGTGGAAAACCTCTTTTATCTTTTTTCCAGAAAGGTGCATTTTGCGATGTGGCTCTTCCAGCGCTGCTAGCTCAGCCCTGATCTCGGGTATAAGTTCTTCAGCGATGCTTTTTTTATCGCTGTAATACCATTTTCCGAGTGCGCAGGTGTGCGGGTCGATCTTGACCTTGAGTTCTTTGCTTTGTGGATTATTGAGGAATTGGTTGACCTTGCTATTCCAGGCATCATGTTTAATTTCAAGTTGCATCAGATCGCTTCGCAGTTTATTTCCCTGAGCGGCTAAGGATCCATTGTCTACAGTTGTTGATAGTCCAAAAGCTGCCCATAGGACTGTTGCAACCAGTAGGATCAATATGGTCCCTGCTAGTAGCAGCATTTTTTTTCCAATTTTCAGATTATCAAGCATGCAGTCAATCTCCATTACTGATGGCAATTTTTGATGATGATTAAATAAAATAATATAAAGAAAGATCAGACTTAGATATGTGGTGCTGCGTTGAATTACGCACTAACACAGAAGACATGTCGATCCTCTGTGTTAGTGGAATCGCTTATGATTTGTTACCAACCATGGCTAGTGGGCAACTGAGGCGCCGGGGGGAGTGATGTCCCTGGTGTTCTTCCCGACTTCAGAACAAAGCGCCCCAATTGATGTTTGAGTTCTGCCGCCTGACTCGAAAGTTCTTCACTGGTTGCAGCACTCTCTTCAGCGCTCGCCGTGTTTTGTTGAATGACTTGATCAATTTGCTGTAGGCCTATATTGACTTGTGAGATGCCTTGGGCTTGTTCACTGCTGGCGGCGGCAATTTCGCCAACAAGATCAGTAACTTTGCCAATTGATCCAACAATCTCTTCCAGAGCCCCGGCAGTACGCTCAGCAATCTGGGTGCCATTGTGTGTTTTTTCAACTGAACCTTCGATGAGCTCTGCGGTTTCAGAGGCTGCTTTAGCGCTGCGTGCGGCCAAATTACGGACTTCTTCCGCGACCACAGCAAAGCCTTTGCCATGTTGACCGGCTCGTGCTGCTTCAACGGCGGCATTTAGAGCCAGAAGGTTTGTTTGGAAGGCGATTTCATCAATAACTTTAATGATCTTGCTTATATTTTGACCTGCCTCATTGATTTCTCCCATGGCGCTGATCATTTCAGCCATACGCTCGCTGCCCGTATCTGCAGAACTGCGAGCAGATGCGGCTAATCGGTTCGCTTGCTGGGCATTATCTGCACTAGTACTTGTTTGGTTGCCGATAATGCTCATGGAGCTGCTGATTTCTTCGACGGAAGCTGCCGATTGAGCTGCACCGTCTGACAGAATTTGAGCTGAGTCGCTGACTTGCGAACTTCCGGTATCGATCTGCTGGCCTGCAACTTGAAGATCAGCGATCATTCGATTAAGGTCTTCTCCGAGTTTTTTAATCGAATGACGGAGTGAATCATTCTGGTCATGGGGATTAACGTCAAAAGTCAGATCACCATTGGCTAGCTTTTGTAGTGGCTGGACGATATCTGTTTGCAGGCTTTCTGCGAGGGAGTCAAGAGTTCTGGCTGTATCACCAAGCTCGTCGTGCTGTTTCAAATTCAGGCGTTCATTCAAGTGGCCCTTTGCGATATCAGTCAGAACTTTTTTTATCTTACTGAGCGGTAGGACAATCAGGCGTCGAAGCATGAAGAACAATGCAACCCAGGTGATGATAAGACTAAGGAGTCCCATGCCCAGGTTGCTCCACAGGCTGGTGCTGCTGGCTACAGCTAAGGCTTCTTTCTGAAGTGCTTTTTCTTGATTGAGCTTGTCTAGACTAAAATCGACATAGAGGACACCAGCCAGATTTCCGACTTCGACATCTTCGTGGCATTCCATACATTTTTCTTCATATTTCTGACCTTTGGCCATGAAGAAGCTGTTGCTATTTTCTTTTTCAATTCTGACCTCATCGCGTAAACCATTGATGCTCACCTGGTTGTGCTTTTGGTCCAGGCTGCTTGCTTTGCTTGAATAGGTGATGGTCCTTCGGGATTAACCAGGCCGACTTCCAGGACTCCGGGGACTGATCCCAGGCCAGATAGGAGCTCATCGAAGACATCCATTTCGCCCCGTTCGAGTGAGCCCGCTGTTCCGATTTCCAGACTGGTGTAGATGCTACGAGCCTGATCTAGTGTTCCTTCGTGAATGACATCCAGAGCTTGTTCTTGTTGTTGATGAAGTAAACTTCGCGATTGTAATGCCGCAATCACGAAACTACCACCAAGGATCAGCAGTAGCACTAGGATTAGAGCTCCTCCTATCTTGCTTTGGATACTATTCAACGTCATTTCAACCTCTTTGCACGGTTAGGATTATTTAATCGGTACATTGTAGGTATAATTTGGGTATGGTTTAGGCAATTCTAACAATAGAAAAATATAATTGCAACTATATATTTAAAGCTAATTAATTCTTTTTAAGAAGAGAGGGATTCCCCTGATTTTAAAGATATTTCTTTTCCCTAGAGAGGGTGTTTGTCAGTTTCTATATAAAAAGAAGGTTGTTATTTGGGAGGAGAAGGCTTACGTCTTCTGTAGTTACGACGTCTTTTGGGGGCGGTTGTTTTCTGTTGGTCATCTGCTTGGTTTTGGCTGACCGCTTTGGACCAGTCTTCGAGTAGTGGAGCCAGGTCCGGGCGGACTTCGGACCAAAGTGTGAAAAGTTGCAGTGCTTTTGGGGTTTGGGGTGCTGCAGGAAGCGTCTTTCTCCACGTTGACCGCGGCCCCGAGCTAAGCGGAAACATGCAATCAAGAGTTCTCGGGCCTGATGTCTGATTCCGCTGGCAATGCTGAAATAGCGACAGTGGGGAATGATGATGGAATTTGCCTGATGCAGGGCTTCGGTAATGGGTGTCGTTTGCTTTGGAGGGCAGGCATCCATAAATAAGCGTAGGTAAAGTGCGGCAATAGCAAAACTTTCCTCAATAGGGATTCCTGCTGTTGTCCGTTTGTCGATTTTTGAAAGCAGCTCGATGCTTTCATCTGTTCCCGGATATCCCGCGAGAAGATGTGGTAACATGCCGAGTTGGCGGCACTGTTTCAAGACTGGACCAGCAATTTTATGGCGGAACAGTTCCATGATTTCTTCACGGATACGAGCTGGAGCGGCTGTTTCAAGCAGACTTTTGTGCTCATCGATTGCTGCATAGATATTAGCAGCAAGAGTAAAATCAAGGCGTGCAGAAAATTCGATGGCACGTAACATCCTCACCGGATCTTCAACGAAGCGGATCAATGGGTCGCCAATAACGTTAAGTTGCTTGGTCTCGAGATCTTTCAATCCATGAACGTAATCAATAATCGAAAAATCTGAGATGTCGTAAAAGAGAGCATTAATTGTGAAGTCGCGGCGGAACGCATCTTCTCTCGGGGTACCAAAGACATTTTGGACAAAATTTGAGTGTTCAGTGGGATCTTCTGGTAGCTCGTTTTCATCGGGTTGGCGGCGAAAGGTTGCAACTTCTATGACTTGGTTTCCTGCAAAGCGAATATGGGCCAGACGGAAGCGACGGCCGACCAGAAAACAGTTGCGAAATAGTTTACGAACCTGATTTGGTGTTGCATCGGTACCGATATCGAAGTCTTTGGGTTTCCGGCCCAACATAAGATCACGAACGCTGCCGCCAACCAGATATGCTTTGTAGCCATTGCGGTGCAGACGATAAAGAACTTTAAGAGTGTTTTCATCAATCTGTTTGCGGGATACATTATGTTGATCGCGGGTTAATATGCTTAGTTTTGATTCGCTCATGGAGTCGGTTTGCCCTTCGAGATATGTGCAGTATTAAAGCTAACGGACTATAGCAGAAGCAGCGCTTGAGATGAACTGTTTTACCCGAATCGGGTTTTGCGTAGGCAGATCATGATAATTTCGCTATGGTACCGAATTATTAACAATTGGGGTGATGAGATGATTGGGCAGACATATAATACAATTGTGATCCTGGGAGCGACTGCTGGAGGCAAGACCTCACTCGCGGTCAAGGTGGCTCAAAAGTACGGAGCAGAGGTTATTTCGGCTGATTCGCGCCAGGTCTACCGCGGGATGGACCTGGGAACAGGTAAGGATCTTGAGGAGTATGGACAGACTCCTTACCATCTGATTGATATTGCTGATCCGGGCAGTGAATACAATGTTTTTCAATTTCAGCGGGACTGTTTTAGTGCTGTAGAAAATATATGGGAGCGTAACCGATTGCCACTGATCTGCGGTGGAACTGGAATGTATCTGGATGCTGTGTTGCGAGGCTACCGCTTGATTGAGGTTCCTGAGAACTCCCTACTGCGAGAAGAGCTTGCCAACTTAAGCGATAGCGAGATACGCAATCGGCTAGTTGAACTAAAACCAGAGCAGCATAATCGTACCGATGTTGAGCAACGCGAACGGATGATCCGAGCACTGGAGATTACTGTCGGAGAACAGGCCGCAGAGAAAGACCTCTTGCCTCTGCCGGATATTAAGCCTGTCGTCTTCGGGTTGAAGTGGCCACGGGAAATTTTGCGTAAGCGTATTGCCTTACGTTTGCAACAGCGCTTTGACCTTGGGATGATTGATGAAGTTCAGCAACTGCACGACTCTGGAGTTGCTTGGGAAAAATTAGAATTTTATGGTTTGGAATATCGGCTGATTGCTCAGCACCTGCAGGGGAAGCTCAGTCGGAATGATATGGTTCAAAAACTGCGCAGTGCTATCGGTCAGTTTGCCAAACGTCAGGAAACATTCTTCCGGCGGATGGAAAAACAGGGGATTGATATTCATTGGTTGGATGGGCAGGGTGATGCGTTTGGGGATCTGTGTCAATATTTGGATAAGGTTTAATCTGCCTTGATAATCTGATTATCAAGGTCGCGGGGATGCGACCCGCCGATCTCCTAGCTTGCTAAATTTGAGGCGTGATTCAAGGAGCACTCGCATCCCAGGGTTAAAGCGTGTACCCATGACCTTTCTTCCGGTTATTATCTGTTGTCTAATGGACATTCACATTGAATAAGCAACTTAAAAAATACCTCAATACCAGAGCTGCCACATCGCCCTGGTCTCTGGATGGCTCGGTTCTGAGCGCACGCTATAAAGCTGCTATTATTATTCCTGCCCTGGCAGAATCACAAACTCTTCCCCAGACACTTACGGCACTCTCGACTAATCCAGTTGCTTGTTTACGTCAAACGATGGTTGTTGTCGTTGTTAACAACCGTCAGTCCGTTTCAGCTGCGGAGCAAGAAGATAATCGCCATCTTTTGGCTTGGCTCAAGGGCGAATCATTTCCCAACATTAATCTGGCTTGGGTTGATGCTTCCAGCGACGAAAAGGAATTACCGCCTAAGGAAGGCGTTGGTCTGGCGCGGAAAATAGGTTTTGATCTTTCTTTGGCTCAGCTTGATTGGTCTGATGTTCCGTTATTGGTTTCACTTGATGCTGATACTCTGGTCGAAGATAATTATTTGCCAGCAATTTTCAGACATTTTGAACAAGCGAAATGGGGTGGTGCTGTTATTCCTTTCAGGCATCAGTCAGGGCAGACAGAAATTCATGAAAAGGCGATCCGCACATACGAACTCTATCTGCGCAGTTATCTGCTGGGGTTGCAGTGGGCCGGTTCTCCCTATGCATATCACACGATCGGTAGCGCCTTTGCTTGTCGGGCTTCAGCCTATCTTGCTGCTGGTGGGATGAATCGCCGTTTGGCAGCGGAGGATTTTTATTTTTTGCAGCAATTGGCAAAAGTATCGGGTATCGAAACCATAAAGGGAACAGTCGTCCATCCCTCAGCACGCTTTTCTAATCGGGTTCCTTTCGGAACGGGCAAGGCTGTTCAGTCTCAGGTGGATGACGATAATTATCTTTTTAATTGTTCTTCAGGCCAAGCGTTCCAGGTGTTGAAATGTTGGCTTGATTTGGTTGTGGATAATTTGGATCGCTCTCCAGAGCATCTGTTAGAGCAGGCGGGGCAGATTGCTCCAGAACTGCATCAATTTTTGAGTGAATACAAATTTAAACAGATTTGGGAGCGATTCCAACGGCAACATCGCGATAGCGAACGTCTTATTAAGGCCTTCCACGATTGGTTTGATGCGTTGAAAACTCGACAGGTGGTTAGTCGCATCGATGGAAATAGCCCTTTGCTTTTGAATGAACGGGTTGAAGATTTGCTATCTGTTGCAGGATATCCATATTGCGATACGTTTGACAAACAGCTTGCATTGCTTGAAGAACTTCAACTTAACGGGCGCTAGCATACACTAAGCTCTTTTGCTGTTTGTTAGCGAATGTGTGGGAAGCCGTTGCTATCAAATCTCCAGTCACTAAAAGCTTTTATGTAGGGATGTTTGTTTGATTTGAAGTGCCACTGATTGCGGTGATTGAAAATAATGGTTTGGCTCATGGTTGCGAAGTCGAGCTGCCAGCCGCTCGGGTGTTTTCTAAGGAAAAAGGGAGATGCCTGGCGATTTTTGATCGGGAAACGGATCACAGCATGATCACCAAGGTTAATTGTCTCAGCGCTTGAGAGGGTTTCGTTGAGTAACCGTAGCGCATTGTTCTGTTGAGCGTCGGTGACCAGCCAGTTGCGGAAAAAGTCACGACTCTCAGGTGTGAAAATGAGAAGATCCGGACTTTTGATACGCATAGCAAGACTATCTCGGTAGCGTAAAAGTGTCCCTCTTGGGGTTGGTTGGGGGGAGAAACCACTGCTTGAATGCACGTCCACGGGTTGATCTGTTGGGTCGTCTGATGCCGTGCTGATACGAGCTCCGGCACCACCACTCAGGTGCTTGTTTATTTTGGGAGAATAGATTTTCTGGTTTTTGTGTTGGGCGAGTCGCTGAGTCAATAGCTCCGTCAATGCTTCAATACCCTGGCCGATTCGGTTCTGACGAAAGAACGGGAGCATCTGGTCATATTCAAGTGAAGCGATAAGGCCGTCCGGAAAGGTTTCTTCAAGGTCGTAGCCAACCTCGATCCTGGCTTGTTTTAGGTTAGGATCGATAATCAGCAACAAACCACGAGAACTTGATGTTTCCAGGCCGAGTTGACGTTGTGCAAAAATATCAAGAGCCGTTTGGTCAAGGTCCGGTGCCGCTTGATCAAGGATCGTAACAAAAAATTGAACATCCTGTTCTGTGAGTAAAATTCGGTGGAATTGTTCAAGGCGCTCAATTTGGTGTGATGTTAGAAGACCTACCTGATCGTCTATGTGATTCAAGTCGGATGTTGATGAGCAGGAGCATATGAGGCAGCCAGTCGAAATGAGCAGCAGGACATGAATGAATATTTTAAGTATGTCTTTCACGTTCTTCCTCTGTAGAAAAGGCGGGCTGGAATCATCCAGTCCCGCTCATCATAAATGAGTTAAGCTGTCAGGATAGCTGCATGAGTGACCCTTGCGAAATTTTGAAGCGGTTGAGCATCTTTTGGAGTTGTAGAGTCTCAGCAGACAACTCTTCAGCAACAGAGGCTGTTTCTTCCGCAATGGCAGTGGAGTTCTGGTTGACGGAATCAAGCTGATTTAAGCCACTATTCGCTTGAGTGATGCCGAGGGATTGTTCGTGACTGGCGGTTGCAATTTCTTCGACGAGCTCTGATACTTGGATAACGCCTTGGTAAATTTCATCGAGAGCCGATGCTGTCTGGTCTGCAATCTGGGCGCCATTTTCAGATTTTTGCACCGATCCCTGGATGAGTGCGGTTGTTTCGCTGGCCGCCTTGGCGCTGCGAGCAGCCAGATTGCGAACCTCTTCTGCAACGACAGCAAAGCCTTTACCATGTTGTCCTGCTCTTGCTGCTTCAACGGCGGCATTCAGGGCCAGCAGGTTGGTTTGAAAGGCAATCTCATCAATAACTTTGATGATCTTACTGATATTTCCCCCAGCTTCGTTGATTTCTTCCATAGCTTTCACCATGGCCTGCATGTGAGTGTTGCCCTGCTCAGCTGATTTTTTTGCGAGAGCTGAAAGTTGGTTGACCTGCTGAGCATTTTCGGCGTTGCTCGCCGTCTGTTCGTTCATTTGAGTCATTGAGGCTGAAATTTGCTCTAAAGCCGCTGCTTGTTGGGTCGCACCATCGGCCAATGATGTACTTGTGGTCGAAACCTGGGTCGCGTCTGCTGAGACTTTATGGCTGGCTTGCTGGACGGATAGGACCAGTTGAGAAAGCTTCTGGTTGGTCTGTTGAAGTGGTTTTGCGATCAGGCCTTTGGCCTCAAAAGTAAAATTACCATCAGCAAGGGATTCGAACGCGGTCAGGATCTCATCGTTCAGGTCTGCAGCGAATCGATCCATACTCTGGCCTAATTGTCCGATTTCGTCTGTTTGTTGCATGTCCAGGCGCTGGTTAAGGTTTCCTTCGTCCATGGCATTGACCATTTTCACGACACGGCGTAGTGGTTTGACGATCGAGCGATTAATAAACAGCCAGATCAGGAAAGTAATTGCTAAGACAATAAGGCCGCCACCATAGAGTAAATTGTTCAGTTTTTGTACCTTGGCCTGGGAATGAGTGGCGTACATGCCACTGCCTTGTTCATTTCTTTTAATAAGGGCAGATTTGTATTTAAAACCATTTTTGCTGCTGTAGCGATCTGCTCCGACGTACTTGTCGGATTAAGGATAATTTGAATCTGGTTAGAGAAGTCGTGCCACATCCCATTAACATGATTCATTTGAGCTAGTATGGATTGATTCTTTGTTGGTGGTAAATTTAATTTAGGATTGCCTTGAATCAGGTTTTGCAGGGAGGTTTCAAAAAGGTTGTGGGTTTTCCTGAGTTCTGCCCGGTTTTTTCAACGGCTAGCCCTGAATGGATTGCCATCGCTTCTTTTGACATTTTTTGACTGAGCATGCGTTGCCGGCCGGCAATATTGATGATCGTTGAATCGTCTTTCTGCCCTTTTAATGTTATGACAGATGCGCAGATGAGTAGAAGCGTGACGACTGTTATGACGCCGATTGATGCAGTCATTTTCAGCCCAAGGCTGAATGATTTTTGGGATGGCATGAAATACACTCCATGAAATAGAATAAAATTAGCCAACTCTCACAAAGTGCGATTTTAGTACATTTGTCTGTAATGTCAACAGGTTTTAATGTTTGTCTGATTTTTACGGGATGTGTTTCTGTTCAACGAATGGATAGAGCTGACACTCCGGCTGCAGGAGGGAGTCTTCTGCAGCCAGGGTGTCACTTTTTAGACGGTCTGCTCCATACCCCAAATACCACAGGGGCACATGGCTGAACAGATGCCGCAGCCGATACAGTAATTGTCGTCAGAGATGTACTCAAAACTACCGTTTTCTTTTTCGTCCCGCCGAATCGCACCTTCCGGACAGGCCTCAAGGCACATGCTGCAATCGCGGCAAGTACCGCAGGAGAGGCAACGGTTGGTTTCGGTTTTAGCATCATCAATCTTGAAGCGACTTCTGACTTGTGGACGAAAGAGTTCTTTAGTCAGACATTCCTGAGCAATCATTGGGAGCTTCTTATTGGGGACGAGCTCCTTTCCTGCCAGAAAGGTATCGATGTATCCAGCAGCTTCACGACCGTGGCCAATTGCGTGAGTGAGGAGTCCAGGCTGGATTGTATCTCCGATAGCAAAAATTCCTGGAGCGGCATTGAGTTGGCCACATTCATCAACTGCGGCCATCCCTCTTTCATCAAGCCATTCTCGTGGGAGATAGCCCAAATCTGGGCGTTCTCCGATTGAAATGATGACAGTATCAGCTTCTATGAGTCGGCCATCTTTTGTGTGTAGGCCTTTTTCACTGACATTTTCAGTGAAAACCGGCCACTCAATCGATCCGCCCAGCTTTTCAAAATGATTGATCTCCTTTTTGAAGGCTGCCGGGCGTTGGATGTCGATAGCAGTTACTTTTTTGGCGCCCATGGCGTAAGCACCGAGACAGACATCCATTCCTGCGTTACCGGCGCCAATAACCACAACTTTTTCGCCGATTGATGGTTTTGATCCATTATTGACATCTTTTAAAAAATCAAGCCCCTTGACCAGGCGCTCATGGCCGGGGAAGGGAATGACAACCGGAATGTGGGCTCCCGATGCAATAATGACGGCATCGAAGTCCTGCTGAATCTGTTCGAATATTTTTTTGTCGACCGGCGAGTTTGTCTTGATATCAACACCGATCTCTTTAACGCGATTAATCTCGCCATTAAGAGAATTTTCAGGTAGGCGGTCACTTGGAATAACCTGACGCAGTTTGCCGCCAACATCTTGATCAGCTTCAAAAATCGTTGTTGCGTGTCCTTGCAGGCGCAAATGCCACGCGGCGGAAAGACCGCCTGGACCACCGCCGATAACGGCAACAGACCGACCTGTGTCTGGTTTCGCTTCGGGGGACTTGGCCTCAAGAGACAGTTTCCCTAGTTCTGGCATGGAAACGGGAAGGTCGATGAATTGTCGTGTGCAGGCGTCCATGCAGGGGTTGGGACAGACTTCACCGCAAACGCTGCCAGGGAAAGGTGAATACTGCAGTACCAGTTCAATTGCTTCCTTGTACTTGCCTTGACGCAGCAGGTTGATGCGATCTTGAGTCGGAATGGATGACGGACAGGCTGATTCGCACGGAGCACAAAAGGCCTTGTTCTTCCAGTGTGGAATTTTCAAGCGGTCTTCACCGGTGGTCACCAGCCCAGCAACATGTTCGTAATCATCTTTAAGCAGGCCTCCAAATATGCCGTTGTCTGGAACCCACTTGTTAAGACGGAACTCACGCATGGTCGGGCGCATGCTGTGCCATTTGCGTCGTTCGTCGTAGGTTTTGGCCGTAATCTTTTTCCATTGGCTGAAGTCAGTCAGAAATTCAAGGTTTTGCGAATGGTCAACTTTGTCCAGAAAAACAGGAAGTCCAGTTGAGAGGAATTGACGATCTGCTTCATTGAGGTCCAGTAGCCAGACTTCTTCTGGTAGATTAAGGACTGGTCCGCGCACATAAATAGTTCCGCCGACCATCCCCATGCAACTTCGATCGCCGAGGAGCGAAGGATAATCGTCGCAGTCAATGCCGCAGATAACGGCCGTTCCGCCTCCCATGAACTCAAAGGAGAAAGAACCGGCATTTTTCATGACCCAGAGTTCTGGTGCAGGGAAGGCCGGGTCGTGCTTCATGAGCGAGCCAGATCGCGTCCCGACCCGTCCTGCGACATAAATTTTACCACTGGCGGCACAGTGGGCAGTGGTGTCACCACTGTCCCCCTTGATGATCAGTTCGGCTCCGGCATTCAGCCAGCCGGCATCAGCCGGTGTGGGTCCGTCGACGACAATTGTTGTTCCTGCCAGACCAAATCCGCCAACCCGTTGACCCGGGTTTTTGACTTCGAACTTTAGTGGTGTGCCATCTTCTGACCAGAATGGGCCGCCGATAATATGATGACCGGAGGCGGTGACTTCAAATTCTGTTTCGCCACGATCGAGTGCTGCGTAGATCTGTTGCAGTAGCTCCTGGGTTGAAATACGATTATTATTTTCACTGAATCCTTTAATTTGGGCAGTCATGATCAGGTCTCCTTAACATACATGCTGAATCTGTAGGCGATCTGCCACAGCTCTGTCTGTTGATATGAGCGCATCGGCGCGGCCAACAGGAAGTGACGAGTTGCCAATTGGAGCCATTAACTTTTTGATTTCTTGATCCATGGCAAGGAAGTAGTTGACGATATTCTGAGCTGCCTTCTCCGGGTCAAGACGATGAGCCAGTTGTGGCTCCTGGGTGGTAATTCCTGCCGGACAAAGGCCTGTGTTGCAGGCATTGCAGCGTCCCAGATCATTGCCGATGCAGCCAGCCATCTGGAGTATTAGTTTGCCGGTGAAGACACCATTTGCACCGAGTGCAATCATCTTGAAGGCATCTGCAGCCAAGTCTCCTGTTTTGCCGAGCCCACCAGCGGCCCAGAGAGGAATCTGTCCCTGCCGTCCCTGGCTGACCGCTGCGAGATAGCAATCACGCAATTTGCTGACGATTGGGTGTCCGGTATGATCGAGGCTGACCTCGTGAGCAGCACCAGTTCCACCATCGATACCGTCAAGAAAAAATCCGCCGACGATGTTGTAGGGGTCGCGCACCAGGTTGTTGAAAACACTAACGCTGGTTGAAGAGGCTGCAACCTTGATCGCGACCGGCACACGGAATTTAAATGCCGCATTAAAAGAAAGGAACATCTTCTGTACGCTCTCTTCAATAGAGTAAAGACCCTGGTGATTGGGAGGACTGAGTAGATCCGCCTTTGGGACACCTCGTATGGCTTGAATGTGATCGGCGACTTTTCCTGCTTGAAGCAGACCGCCATCCCCTGGTTTTGCCTTGGCCGATTTTGATCATGATGCCAGCCGGATCTTCAATCATGTCAGGCATGCTGGTGACGATCCGGTTCCAGCCAAAGTGACCCGACCCAACCTGAAGGATCATGTATTTAAGATATTTTGATCTAAGTAATCGCCTGGGGACACCACCTTCCCCTGAGCTCATGCGGACAGGGAGCCCACATTCTTCATTGAGATAGGCTGTTGCCATGGCAACAGCTTCCCACATCCGCCAGGACAGAGCACCGATCGACATGTCGCCAATAATGACTGGATAAATCCAATTGACCGGTGGGGTGATGCTGTTTGTGACCAGTTCGTTGTCTGATGTTGGAGAAAAGGGCAGCTTTTTGGGTGGTAAAATACGTCCGAACGGTGCCAACAGGTCAAAGGTGTGGCGCTGGGCGTCCAGGCTCGGGTCGGTCATCTGGGAGATGCGGCCGACGCGAATTTTATCCAATGTTCTGGATCCACCTTCCAAATTTTTACGGCCACCACGTTTGATCGAGTCACCGCCGAGGCAACGCGTTATAATTGGATGCCGGGTATCCCGATTGCGCTCTGGCCTGATAGCATCATTGGGGCAGACCTTTTCGCACATACCGCAGCCGCGGCAGTAGTCGCGGATAGAGTTGAGTTGACTAATGACTGGAACAGCTGAAAAGCGTGTTTTCGGATCTGGGAAGTCGCCTTCAGAAAAAACCATCCGCCGCCGTTCCACTTTTGGTTTGATTGCACGAAAAGAGCATGTCGCAACGCAGGATCCACACATGGTGCAGCGGCTTGCGTCGTAGACGATTTTCCAGGGGAGGTCGTTGACGGTTGCGTCATTGAGTTTTACTGTTTCCATCTTTGGACCTCCAGATCGTCAGTGACAATGATTGTTTCTCGTTCATTGGGGTAAATATCATCTTTCCAGTTACGGTTCGGAAGCACTTCGTTGATACCGCAGACCTCTGATGAAATGACGACGGTTTCTTCATCTCGACCAACGACAACGGGCCGTAGTTTTTTAGCGTCACAGCACGTGAATAGGGTGTTATCTGGTAGCATTCCGATGATGGTGTTGGGACCGTTAATTTCCAGGTGGGCCAGTGATTGGCGAATGGCTAGAAGTTGCTTCTGGTCTTCACGCTGTTCAATCTGCTCAAAAGGTAATGGGGTGACAACGTGCTTGTAGTAGTTCAGTGGCCAACCTAGCTCACGGTGGACATAGTGCAGGGTGTAGAGGAAGCATTGTGAGTCAGATTCAAATCCGATATAGCCACGATGAAGTTCCTGCTGAAATTCTTTGTTTTTCAGATAAAAGGTATTTTCACCATTTGCGAGGGCTGTGTATCCCTGTAGATGAAATGGGTGTGCAGCATAGCGGACGATATCGTAGTTTGTATTTTGACGGCATTGAGCTGTGATTACCTTGGCGGTGAAGCGTGTGTCGGTCTCCCAGAGGTTGAAATAGGTCCCGATGTCATGGGGGTCGCCTATTTCCTTCAGGGTGATGACGTCGGGCCAGAAAGAGTACGCAAACCCTTCTTCATCTTTTTCGAGTGCTTCGCGCAATTTTAGCCGGGTATCGAGTAGTAGCTCTTCTTTTTTCTTTCTGCCGGCATTCTCATAGCTTTTGGGGTAGCTGAAGGTTTCAAAAACATAGTGCGGCATAGCATTGATATCGAGGCCTGGCCAATCATTGACTTCAGGTGACCATTGCATGATGCGACGAAAACCGGTTTCATGAAGAATATTTTCAGCTATTTTTATTCCTTCGTCAGTACAGGCCATCGACAAAGTTGGCAGATGCTTGTAGGTTTCGAAAATCCCGCCGAGATCCTGCATAACCATGGCAAAGCCAGAGTTGTCATGGCCTTCTTGCTGTGATTGCATTAGCTTCAGGGCTTTACTTGGGTGAATATAATTCAGGCTTTTAATGGCGCCGATTCGACACATGGCTTAACTCCTTATGACTCTAAATGTGTAGCAGATGGCAGTAAGTCGCGCGCACAATCTAAATTGTGTGCAAGGAGGTAATAGGCAGTTTTTATGCCAAGTTAATAAAAGAGTGTGTAAACGGTGTAGATTGGGGGACTTATGTGACTTGAGGAAGTGATCTTCTTTGTGCGGCTTTTGAAGTAAAGAGTAGATTTGTAGTTTTATTGAGCACTCATTTGTTGATTTGTCTGGGCGGTCATGTTGTTTCTAGCATTATTTTATTCCAGTTTTTAGATACAAAAGAACCGGCAGATTTAAGCGTCTTGCCGGTTCTTTTGTATTCTCTTTTTCTCTGGTGCAATTAGAGCATTGTTACCCAGTTATATTTGTCTTCTTGCTTCCCATATTGAATGCTGGTTAGCTTATTGTAGAGTTCCATGGTCAGTTTCCCCGGGTTTCCATCACCGAGTTGAACACACTTGTCTTTATAGCAGAATGATCCGACCGGTGAAATGACAACGGCTGTTCCTGTCCCAAAGGCTTCGGTCAGTCGGCCATTCTCTACCCCTTCCATGATTTCATCAACGCTCATGGCCCGCTCTTCAATTTCATAACCAAGCTCTTTGGCTAGGGTCAGAGTCGACCGGCGGGTAATGCCATCAAGGACAGTGCCACGCAGAGGCGAAGTGACGATTTTACCATCATAAAGAAACAGCATATTCATACTGCCGACTTCTTCAACATAGCGTTTCTCTTTGGCGTCGAGCCAGAGCACCTGATCGTAACCATTTTTTGCGGCTTCCTGAGCAGCATAGAGGCTCGCGGCGTAGTTTCCGCCTGTCTTCGCTTCTCCTGTGCCACCGTCTGCAGCACGAACATAAAAATCAGAAATCCAGATATTGACCGGAGCAATACCGCCTTTGTAATAAGCACCAACCGGGCTGAGAATGACATAACAGAGGTACTTGTCTGCAGGATGGACGCCAAGCATTGCTTCCGTAGCGATCATTGTCGGGCGAATGTAAAGGCTGGTTCCCTCATTGTGAGGAATCCACTTTTCTTCGAGACGAATCAGCTCGAGCATGGAATCGAGGAAAAATTTCTCATCGACTTCAGGCATGCACATGCGTTGGGCGCTACGGTTAAAACGAGCGACATTATCTTCCGGGCGAAAGAGGGCAACATCACCGTTGGGGCGACGAAAAGCTTGAGGCCCTCAAATATTTCTTGAGAGTAATGGAGCACCACAGCTGCTGGATCAAGTTGAAGCGGGCCATATGGTTGAATACGGGCTGAATGCCAACCTTTTTCACGATCAAACTCCATAACGAACATACGGTCAGTAAAGAGTTTGCCGAAAACTAGATCGTTTTCATCCTCGATAAGTTGTTTGGGTGTTTCAACAGGTAAAATCTGTAAGTCCATGATGCTATTCTCCCACAAATTATTGATTAAGAAGCCCTATTTTTTATCACAGTAGGGCGCTGCGCTGCAAGGTTTAGTCGCCAGAGAGCTTGTTCAAGAGTGGTTTTTTAAGTATTGTTAAAATTATATTCACTAGGAGGAATCATGGATCTGCAACTTGAAGGGAAGACCGCATTAGTTGTTGCCTCGAGTAAGGGGCTTGGCAAGGCAATTGCCCGTCAGTTGGCCGAAGAAAAATGTAATGTCATGTTGACGAGCAGGAATGCTGAACTGCTAAAGCAGACTTGCAGTGAGATCGGTTTGGTTGCGACAGGGCGAGTTGATTACTGTCCTTGTGATATCACCAAGCCAGAACAAATTGAGACTTTAGCTCAAGCAACCAGAGATCGTCTTGGTTCGATTGATATTTTGGTCAATAATGCCGGAGGCCCTCCTGGGGGCGGCTTTGATCAGCTGGATGATACTGCCTGGCAGGAAGGCTTTGAGCTTAATTTGCTCAGTTGTGTTCGGATGGTTCGTGCTGTTCTTCCCGATTTAAAAAATCGGGTGGTCGTATTATCAATGTGACTTCATCATCAATAAAGCAACCGATTCCGGGGCTGATGCTGTCCAATGTTTTTCGGATGGGGCTGCTCGGTCTGGGCAAAAGTCTGGCAGATGAGCTGGCCCCCTATGATATCCTAGTCAATACTGTTGCTCCTGGTCGAGTTGCGACTGATCGAACCGTATATTTAGATCAACTCAAGGCTGATAAAAGCGGCGTTTCTGTCGAACGGGTTGGTGAGGAAGCACGGAATCGGATACCATTGAACCGCTATGGTGACCCGATTGAATTTGCCAAGGTTGTCACCTTTCTAGCTTCCGGTGCCAGCTCTTATATGACTGGTAGTACGGTTATGGTTGACGGTGGTATGGTAAGGGCATATTAGCAATAATCTGTCGTGATTTATTTGTTGGCAACCTATAATAGGTACGGAGGATTCTGGTGAAAGCGATACAGCTGAAATATGGTCACGAAAAGATTGATTGCTCTTTGCCTGAAGCACAATGTTTAACGCTTGATCAATTGCCAGTTGTCGGTGATGTTGAATCGTTGGTGCGTCAATCTTTGGCCAAGCCGATTGGATCAGATCCTTTAGGTCTGATTGTTTCACCGGGGGAAAAGGTCGCCATTGTGACCTCAGACATTACTCGCTATACGGGCAGTGAGATTTACCTGCCAATTTTAGTGGATGAGTTAAATCGACTCGGAATCCCCGATGAAGATATCGAAGTTATTATTGCTCTTGGAATTCATCGGAAACAAAGTGAATCTGAACATCGCAAAATTTTGGGCAGCCTCTACGGCCGAGTTGCCGTTTATGATCATGAATCGGAAGATCCAGAGCAACTGATCGATCTAGGAACGACTGATTCAGGGATTCCTGTTCAGATTTTCAAGCGTGTTATTGAGGCTGATCGAGTGATTGTTACCGGAACCATTGGATTTCATTATTTTGCTGGGTTTGGGGGCGGGCGCAAGGCTCTGGTTCCTGGTTCTGCCAGCCGTGAGACATGCATGGCCAGCCACTTTGCCGTTTTTAACCCGCCTGAAGAAGGGGGGAAGCATCCATGCGCCGTTACGGGAGTGCTGGATGGGAACCCTGTTCACCGAAATTTACTTCAGGCGGCACAATTGGTCGAACCTGACTTTCTGTTGAATACGGTCTTGTCACCGCAAAAAGATATTCTCGGTGTTTTCTGTGGCGATCTGGAGCAGGCGCATTTGGCTGGTTGTGACATGGTTCGGGATCTTTTTCAGGTGAAGTTGGATCAAGCCGCAGATCTGGCTGTTGTTTCTTGTGGCGGAGAGCCTAAAGATATCAACTTTATCCAGGCCCAGAAAGCTCTTGATTATGGTTGCCGAGCTGTCAGAGAAGGGGGCACGATTATTTTTCTGGCGGCCTGCCGCGATGGCTTTGGCTATCCGACTTTTTATGATTGGTTCCGTTATCAGGATCTGGATCAATTTGAACAGGCGTTGCGTGAAAATTACCAGATTAACGGTCAGACAGCCCACGCCGTATTGTCCAAAGCTCGACGCTTCAGGGTTATTCTGATCAGTGAGTTTTCTGCTGAAGAGACCGAAACTATGGGGATGGAGAAAGCTGCGGATTTGCAGTCGGCGCTAAATTTGATTCTGCCAGGCTTGGACTCCAACGCGAAAGTTGTTGTGATTCCTGATGGTGGAATGATTTTACCGACGGTTAGAGAGAAAACATAGAATAGAACGTCTGTGGATATTGATGAATTGAATAACTTTGTTCCGTTTTCTGTTTCCACCCTGAGGGTTGTCTATGCCAACAAAAGAAGAAGTGCTTCAGCAAGTTATTGATAGTGGATCGTTGCCAACTTTATCGACTGTTGCTTCGACGCTGATCAATATAACCGGAAAAGAAGAGACAACCATCTACGATATTACCCGTTTGATATCTCAGGATGTTTCTCTCTCGACCAAAATTCTAAAAGTTGTGAACTCATCATTTTACAACTTTCCGAATGAGGTCGGAACAATTCAGCAAGCCGTGGCAATATTAGGGACGAATGCTGTGCGTAGTCTGGTTCTTTCATTCTCATTCCTCAGTATGGAGCGGCCCAAATATGGGGGAGGGTTTGATTATGAACGCTTCTGGGAGGAATCTTTGGCTGCTGCTGTTGCGTCAAAACTGATTATGGCAAAGGTGTCAGATCAGGATCCGGAAGAAGTGTTTACTGTGAGCTTACTGCAAAATCTGGGTAAGTTGATCTTGGCTTGTGCTTATCGGGAAACTTATGATCAACTCTTGATCCAGGCTGAAGGAAATGAAGAGCGTTTACTTGAGCTTGAGGAGGAATGCATCGGTGCGAACCACGCTTATATCGGTGGCGAGGCAGCTAAGAAGTGGCACTTTCCAGACAGTTTGTCGATCCCGATAGCTCATCATCATAATCCTTCCCGTTATCAAGGGGACGATGCTGCAATAAAAACGGAGATAGGAGTCGTCTATCTGGCAGCGTTATTGGCAAATATCATGTATTCTGGTCGTCCAATCAACTACCATGCGCCATTTCGTGAACAGGCCAAAAAACTGTTTAAGTTGGATACTCAAAGTATTGATGACATCCTTGAGCAAGCCAATATGGAACTTGTCAAAGCTGCAGATTATTTTGGATTAAAGATCGCCGGGACCCCCTCTGTTCCTGAACTATTGCAAAAAGCAAATATTGAGCTCAGTTTGCTCAATATGAGTTATGAACAGATGAATCGAGAACTTGTTGACGCCAAAATGCAGTTGGAAACATTGACGACCGAACTGGAAGAAAAAAATATTTATCTTGAGGGGATCGCTAACCTGGATGGTTTAACGGGGATCTATAATCATCGTTATTTTCAGGAGTTTTTTGATAGAGAAATCAATCGAAGCGGTCGATTGGAAAATAAATTGGGATTGATCCTAACCGATATCGATAATTTTAAGAAATTTAATGACTTTTACGGTCATCAGGCGGGTGACTATGTATTGAAAGAAGTGGCTGAGCTCTGCACTGGACTCATTCGGGAATATGATCTGATGGCCCGTTACGGTGGGGAAGAATTTGTTTTTGTGCTGCCCGAAACAGGTGAGGAAGAAGCTTTGATTGTTGCCGAAAAAATCCGAGCTGCAATTGAGCAGCATCCTTTCAGTTATGACGGCGATGACTATCGGGTGACCAGTAGTTTTGGAGTGGCTATCTTTGATGGTGCCGCGAAGACTAAGTTGTTTAAAAAATCGGATTTGATCGAGCGGGCAGACAAGGCGATGTATACAGCTAAGAAAAAAGGTCGCAACCGGGTTGAGATCTTTGCCGAAAAGAGTGGTTGGTTCGGGAAATCCAAGTAGACTTATTTAGTAAACAATGGCAGTATGACAGGATTGATTTAGAAATTTTTTTGACGCAGAGTCGCTGAGATAGAGAGTTCAGAGAGGAGGTCTTTTTTGATTGTAAAAAGATATTCCCTCGTTATGTTCTCTTTTCGTTCTCTCCACCTCTGCGTTAATTCTTTTGTATGATGTGAAAAGGAATAATGAAATGCTCGACCCAAAAGTTATCACTGAATTGCAGCAGATTTGTGGCAAAGAACATGTCACAACGGAAAAAGCTGACCTGATTTGCTATTCCTATGATGCAACCCAGAAACAGTTTTTGCCCGATGTGGTTGTTCATCCAGTTAATGAAACTGAAGTCAGTCAAATCATGAAGTTGGCGAACGAATATGAAATTCCAGTCTTTCCTCGTGGTGCAGGAAGTGGCTTTACCGGTGGTTGCCTGCCGACTTCGGGCGGGATTGTCCTCGGATTGACTCGACTGGATAACATTATTGAAATTGATGAAGAAAATCTCGTTGCGACCGTCGAACCTGGTCTGGTGACAGAAGCTTTCCAGAAAGCAGTCGAGAAGGTTGGTCTGTTTTATCCTCCTGATCCAGCCTCGCTGAAAATGTCGACCTTGGGTGGCAATGTTGCCGAATGTGCAGGTGGCCCACGCTGTGTGAAGTATGGAGTCACTAAAGACTACATCATCGGCCTTGAGATTGTGACTCCGACGGGCGATATTATTAAAACCGGTGGGCCAACTATGAAAGGTGTTGTCGGCTACGATCTGACCAAGTTGATCTGTGGTTCCGAAGGGACACTGGCAGTCATCACTAAAATCATCATCAAACTTCTCCCCAAGCCAGAAGCCAAGAAGACCATGCTTGTTCTGTTTGATTCAATCGATGGAGCGGCGCAGTCGGTTTCTGCCATCATCAAGAATAAGATTATCCCGACCACCCTCGAATTTATGGACAGTCGTACCCTTAACTGTGTGCGTGAAGGGACTGATCTCGAAGTTCCTGACGATGCACGTGCTGTCCTGATTATCGAAGTTGATGGTGATAAAGAGTTCCTCGATAAACAGGCCCAACGGATCTCCGAGATCGTTAAGCCCTTAGGTGTCGTCGAAACCCGGATTGCTGAAACTGCAGAAGAAAGTGAAGCGCTGTGGCAGATTAGACGTTCTGTTTCTGCGACATTGCGGCGAGTTAATCCCGATAAGTATAATGAAGACATCTGTGTCCCTCGCTCTAAAGTCCCTGAGATGATTCGTCGCATTGATAAAATATCAGATACCTGCCAGGTTCCAATTGTTAACTTTGGTCACGCGGGAGACGGCAACATTCATGTCAATATTCTGGTTGACGGAAAAGTTGAAGGTGAAACTGAAAAAGCTGAAAAAGCGATTGAAGAAGTCTTCAAGGAGGCTTTGGCTTTAGGTGGAACCATGAGTGGAGAGCATGGTGTTGGAATTATGAAAGCTCCTTATATTCCTCTGGAGTTGGGAGATGCTGCCATCGACTATATGAAGACGATCAAGAAAGCTCTGGATCCGAAGAATATCCTCAATCCGGGCAAGATGTTTCCGAGTGACATTGGAACCACTGAGGCTTGAGAGTACTGAAGAGAACTAAATCAAATCCCCTCTAACTCCCCTTTGCAAAGGGGAGGACTTTTATTTCCCCCTTTTGTAAAGGGGGATCAAGGGGGATTTTGATTCTTGGAAACTTGGTTATTTGAGAAAAATATAGATATTTAAAAGTACAGAAGTTCTGAAGCAGTTTTCCTCTGTGTTTCAGTGCCTCAGTGGTTGGATATGAAATTATGGCTAAACTAAAAAAACTCGAAGAATATCGTGATGAAATAGAGCAATGTGTCAAGTGTGGCGGTTGTCGGGCACATTGTCCTGCCTTTGGAGCCGAAAAGCATGAAGGCCGCGTTGCCCGTGGCAAGATCGCTTTAGCTGATGCTCTTCTTAAGGGTGATGTTGATCTCGAAGATCAATTTCTGCTCGATATGTCCCAGTGCTTGTTGTGTGGTAGCTGCTACTCTCAGTGCCCTAACAAAGTTCATACTGAAGATATTGTTGCGGCTACCCGACGTGAAATTGCTGAACGTAAAGGATTGTCGACTTTCGGTTTTGGTGTCTCGACTGTCCTTAAGCATCAGGGACTGATGAATGTTCTGGCTAAGACCGGCGGGAAGCTCTCAGGCCTGTTGTTCAAAAAGCTTCCCGAAAACAGCGGGATGCGCTTACGTTTTCCTGCTCCCTTTATCACCTCTGATCGAACCTTGCCTCCGGTGACGAGTAAGCCATTCCGTGAGCGTCACCCTGAGTTTATCAAAGGGGATGGAAATCAGCCGACAGTCCTGTTTTTTACTGGCTGCGGGATCAATTACATGTATCCAGACAGTGGTGAGGCACTACTGAAAGCGCTGAAATTTATTGGGGTGAATATTATTATTCCAAAATCTCAGGTTTGCTGTGGATTGCCTGCTGTTTCCTCTGGAGCGACTGATACCGTTGAAAGTCTGGCAGCCGATAATTTAAAGATGTTTGCCTCCTATGACTACGATTACATTGTGACTGCCTGTGCGTCATGTCACTCAGGTTTGACACAAATCTATCCTGGTATGGAGGGTGGTAATACCGATTATGCTGAGAAGGTCAGAGACATTTTCGTCTTTTTAGTTGAACAAGGGTTTGCTGACAAACTGGCCGAACTGCCAAAGGCGGATCATCCGATTCAAGTGACTTACCATGACCCATGTCATCTGAGAAATCACGGTATTACCAAGGAGCCACGTGCCATTCTCAAGGCGTTACCGCAAGTGGAATATCACGAAATGGAAAATGCTGGAAGTTGTTGTGGTTTGGGGGGAACCTACTCAGTTTATCACTACGATACCAGTAAAAAAATCGGTGCCAAAAAGGCCGCCTCAATTACGGAGAGTGGCGCTGATCTGGTCGCCACAGATTGTCCTGGTTGTATTATGCAACTGCAAGATAGTATCAATCATGCAGAGGGCAAGCAGAGAGCGGTCCATATTCTTGATTTAGTGGCTGAAGCCTTGCCGTAAGAGTCATTTAACCACAGAGGTTCAGAGAAAGCTGAGCTTTGTAGGGAAGAGGAAATCCCCCTCGGTCCCCCTTTAATAAAGGGGAGCTAGAGGGGATTTTGTCTAGAAGTAATCCAACGTCTCTGTCGCTAAGCATGTTTCGGATTAGCGATACTGCCCTGAGGAATGACGATGCCCGAATGTAAACCTGACGCGAAATTTTTGCTGCGCAACCGTTTACACGAAATAATTTTTGAGGCTGATACTCCGGCGGGTAAACTGTTTGATGTGGCCCTGATCCTTTGTATTGCAATCAGTGTGACCGTTGTCATGCTAGATAGCGTTGCCTCACTTCAAATACAGTACGGGAAAATATTTCTACTGTTAGAGTGGGGATTTACCCTTCTATTTACGATTGAGTATTTTTTACGGCTCAGTTGTATCGGACGTCCATCAAAATATGCCAAAAGTTTTTATGGTGTCATCGATCTACTGTCTATTCTGCCTTCTTATATCAGTCTATTACTTCCCTCCGGAAAATTTTTATTGGTGATCCGGATTCTCCGTTTGTTGAGGATCTTCCGGGTTTTGAAATTGGTGCAATATGTTGGAGAGTCAAATAACCTTCAGCGAGCATTATGGGCCAGCCGGAGGAAAATAGCCGTCTTTCTGCTGTCCGTTTTTCTTCTGATGATTATTTTTGGCTCGGTGATGTATATTGTCGAAGGGCCGGAGAACGGTTTTACAAGTATTCCCCGTTCTGTTTACTGGGCCGTTGTGACGATGACAACCGTTGGCTACGGTGATATCTCTCCGCAGACCAATACGGGCCAGGTAATTGCTTCGTTTATTATGATCCTTGGCTATGGAATTATTGCTATCCCGACAGGTATCGTAACGTCAGAGTTGACATTCAATAAGCAAATCTCTACCCAGGCATGCCCTGAATGTGGGCAGGATGGTCACGATACGAATGCCAGAAACTGTAAATTCTGTGGTTCGGTTTTGAACCCGGAGCACGACAAATAAATGGATAACTTCCCCCTTTTGATGGGGGATCGAGGGGGGGTTACTCTGGGATCTGATCCAGTTCTTCCCACCTTTTGTAGGCTGCTTCTAGTTCAGTCTCCAGGTCCTGTAGCCGTTCTTTCATCTGACTAACGAGGGCACCGTTGTCCGTTTTGTAGATTTCCGGATCAGCCATCTGTTCATGGATGCTCGTTTGCTCTGTCTCCAGGCTATCAATTGTTTCTGGAAGCTGTTCCAGTTCTCTTTTTTCCTTAAAGCTTAGTTTACGGGCACGTTCGGTTTTGCGGGTTTTTTTTGACTGCTTTTTCCTTCGGTTTTGCGTCTGGTTGTTTCTGTGTTGCGAGCCAATCGTCATAACCACCGATGATTTCCTCAATTTTCCCTTTGCCATCGAAGATGAGTGAACTGGTGACGACATTGTTGAGGAAGGTTCTGTCGTGACTGACGAGCAGAACGGTCCCACTATAATCAAGCAGCAGTTCTTCCAGTAGATCCAGTGTTTCCATATCTAAATCATTGGTTGGCTCATCAAGGATAAGAACGTTTGCAGGTTGGGTGAACAGTTTTGCCAGCAACAGTCGATTTTTTTCTCCACCAGATAGAACTTTTACAGGTGTTCTTGCACGATCGGGACTGAATAAAAAATCCTGCAGATAACCATAGATATGGCGAGGTTTGTCATTGATGATGACTTGATCGTGATCGTCAGCAATATTTTGTTTAACAGTTCTCTCTTCGTCCAGCTGATTACGGAGTTGGTCAAAGTAAACCGTTTGCAGGTTTGTCCCGTGACGTAGTTGGCCTCCGCTCGGTAGCAGTTCTCCAGTGAGTAGCTTTAACAGGGTTGTTTTGCCACTGCCGTTTGGCCCTATAAGCCCGATGCGGTCGCCCCGGATAATACGGAGATCAAGATCTTCGATAATCCGTTTGCCACTATCATCATAATGGTAGCTGAGCTGTTCTGCATCAATGACGATTTTACCACTTTTAGATGCTTCGTCCAGTTGTAGGCGGACATTACCAGTCCGTTCTCTGCGCTGTTGGCGCTCTGATCTCATTTTTTGCAGATCACGTACCCGGCCCATATTGCGGGTACGACGTGCCTTTATCCCTTTGCGAATCCAAATTTCCTCTTCTGCTAACTTCTGATCAAAGCGAGCCCAGTCTTTTTCTTCGGCGTGTAAAACGTCCTGACGACGTTCAAGAAAGGTGTCATAGTTGCAACGATAATCCTGAATATGGCCACGATCCAACTCAACGATACGGGTTGCCAGAGTGCTTGTGAAGGAGCGATCATGACTGATGAAAATGAGGCTTTTGCGTAATCTGAGTAGGAAGTTTTCGAGCCAGCAAATGGCATCAATATCAAGATGGTTGGTTGGTTCATCGAGTAGTAGGAGATCAGGATTTTGAACCAGAGCTGAGGCTAATAGAGCTCTACGCTTTAATCCTCCAGACAAAGTTTCCAGTCTGTCATGCGGATTTAAATCGAGTTGGCTCAAAGTTTGTTCAATCTGTAGGTCTGCATGAACAGCATCGATTCCAAGTTGAGCTAAGATCTCCTTTAGCCAGAGGTGGATTTCACCTGACCATTGCTTGGGGAATTCCTGTGGGACATAAGCGGTCTGGATCTCCTGATTTCGAATGATTTCTCCCGCATCAGGTTGTATGTCACCATTGATCAGGTGCATCAGCGTTGATTTCCCAGCACCGTTTCGGCCCAGTAGACAAATGCGGTCTCCCGATTCGATATGGAGGCTGGCATCGTTGAGTAGTTTAGGCCCACCAAAAGCGTGGGAAACCTTATTGAGAGAGAGAATATTCATATTAAAAAATCCGGTCTATTTGTTTTATGAGGTCGCTCAATAGTCAACAATGCGCTGTTGAATATCCTACGTTAACAATCATTTTAATCCCATTGTTATTCGTAACATGCTGAATATACGATGTTGTCGTAGTTGGCACGGAACTTGATATATAAATGATTAAGAATAAACAAAAATACGACAACTGAAGTGTCATATATCAAGAGGAGATTATCATGAAAAAGCAGACAACAGCTATCGCAATCGCCAGTGTTTTTGCAGTAACCTCAATCTTTGCAGCAGCTTCGACCCATCTGAATGATCAAGAACTAGGTATTGGTGAATACAATGAGCAGGCGCACTTTAACGCACCAAGACTTGATGAGCGCGAATTGGGGATTGGTGAGTACAACGAACAAGCGTAGGCATTATCGTTTTTGCAACGAAAAAGAGGCCCTCAGTAGTGGGCCTCTTTTTTTATATCGTTGAGACTGTTGTTAATTTAGCTCGTAAATAACAACAGTCGAACGTCCCTTCTGGATTAAGTTCTTTCTGCTGTAGATAATAGCCATGACTAATTCATCTGTGCCATCATTGTCGGCATCAGCAAAGGAGAAATCTGCGAGATAGCCTCCTTGTTGGGAAGTTCTCCAAGATTCGGCGAAGGTGAATCCGTCCCATTTAAGTGCAATGACACGGCTTTCTGAAAAGTCACGGTAACGTTGCATGATTCGTGGACCTTCATTTTGCGCCGCAAGAATTTCACCTGTAGGGAGGCTAATTAATCTTTTCTGGACATAGATTGGTTGAATCGTTTCTGAATTTTGTTCAGTTCGATTATAGAAAAATTCTTCACTGCCACCAAAATTATCGCCCGACTCCCAGATACGTGACATCTGGCTGGTTACGACATTCAGGTAATCACCAGAACTGGTATAGGCATAAAGAAGCTCTCGATTCGTGTTTGTAAAAGGAGCAAAGCTGAAGAAACTTTGATTCGGCGAAGGGATCGTTTCGGCTTTCTGCAATTGATCCTGTTGTCTGGTGATTTTGAATGCTGCCGCTGAAAAGGGTGTTTCTGTTGCATCAATCAGCTGTCCAATCAATGTCGGACCCTGTTGTGGTAGATCAACGACGCGCAATAGCCAGCGAACCGGTGCAATGGTGATTTGATAGTTACCATCCCGGTATTCAACGACCTGTGAGCGAACTTGAGTGCCATTATTGGCACTGATGTAAAGTTCTGGTTGACCATTTTTGTCCATATCAAGACTGTCAAGCTGAGGAGGTGAATCCCGCCACTGAATTCTATTCTGTCAACGAGGGTTTGTTTGCCATCGATGATTCTATGGATTTGGATGTGATTTTCAAAAGCAATAGCAGTTTCCTGTTGTCCATCACCATCGTAGTCACCAACGGTCAGGCCGACAGGATTAGCATCCAGATTTGAACCAACCCAAATGCTACTCTTTTGCTCGGGACTGCGAATGATCCCAGGGTTTTCAAGGCGCTTGTCTTTACTGCCAATACCGACTGATCCCAGAATATTGCCAACAGCGCGATTGAGAGTCGATTTTGACTCATTTAATTCAGAACTGATCTTGAATGTATTCTGAGTCGTCTTGGTGGGGAGTGCGGTCAGTTGTCCCGAATCGTTCTGATAACTCCTGATTGTGACACCCTCAATGTTTTTGATCTGTAATGCTGAATCACTTAAGTTGAAAGTGAGTTGAGGGATTTCAGGACTGCTTGCATCTATCCATTTAAGGTTTGGTAGGTTCGTCTTTAATTCTGCTTCAAGGGCCGTATTTTGAATTGATGTAGAAAAAAGCGCAGGCACCTGTTCAAAACGCTTTACCTGTGACCCTTTTTGAGGAGTTATTTGTGCAGAAATAACTTTTGCGTATGAGTAGCCAGATTTAATTTGACTGACCTGCATGAACCCTCGAACAATGTCCAGGGAACCAAGAATTTCTTTTGTGACAGGGTGAATGATTTTTTCACCTGAGACTGCAAGGCTTAAAATATCACCTTCTTTGAGGCCTGATGTCGCATCAAGATCAATCAGATATTGTTCCCCAACCGGCATGATAATAACACCGGAGAGTGGAGCAAAATCGTTTTTAATCTGTTGTGGGAGTTCGGCCAATGATTGTAGTGGTAGTAGAAAGATGACAAGCAAACTTAACGTTATAATCAGTTTCATGAGACACCTGTTTATTGGGTTTCAGGGATGACGTATCAAACAAGCGCGTATTCTAACGACTTTCAAGTTGAATGAAAAGGTCGAAGGTCGATTGTTACAAAAAAAGCCCACTGCATAAGCAGCGGGCTTTTTTTGTTTGAGCAGTTCGCTTCTAAATAAAGATTTAGAAGTTTACGAACAGACCAGTGTGAAGCTTGAGAACTTCGTCTTTGTCGTCTTGGTCAACGTCTTCGTATGCAACTTGTGCTTTGAAGGTTGTGTTAGCCATAACTTTGTAAGCAACACCAGCAGCCAGGAACATGCCTGAATCAGCAGTTGTCATGTCGTCATCTTCTGGCTCAAGGTAAGCAATGGAAGCACCAAGAGTAGTAGCGTCATTAACTTTAACTTTGGCGTAACCGCGCAGAGCGATGATACCAGCGTTAGCACCAAGAGCTTGGTAAGGACGTGGACCAGTTTCTTTGATGTTGTCAAGACCAACACCGATAGCATTCAATGGATCCCAGAAACCGAAGTCATTACCAAGAACTTCGTACTGAGTTTCGTCAGCATCAGCACCTTGAGCATAGTAGAACTGACCACCAAAGGTCATCATTTCTGAAGCGGCAAAAGCGGCGTCAACAAAACCTTGCAGGCCAACAGCGTCTTTGGCTGCAGTAGCATCACCAGTGAAGTAATCGATTTCAGCAGTCAGCTTGAGAGCGTCCATGTTGAATACTGTGTCAACACCGACCATGTAAACGTCTTCGTCAGCGCCGTCTTTTTGGCCACCGAAGAATACATTAGCAGCATACATGTCAGTTTTGTGAGCAACATTACCACCGAAGAAGTATGAGTCAGAGTTGTTAGAGGCAGCAACCGCAGCAGAACCTGGGATTGTTACAGTGTCTCCATTAGAGTCTGTGAGGACCTGGTCAGCAACAGCATCAACTGCAGAAACATTGTTGTCGTCTTGCAGCATGAAGAACAATGTTACAGGAACAGCACCTTTGATGGTGGCTTTGAAACCGTTGCTCTGTGAGCTAAGTGATACACCCTTACCAAATTCAACATACTGCTGACCAGCACGCAGTGCGAATGAATCAAAGTCGAGGTCTAAGTGAGCGCGGTCCCACTGGAGGTTACCGTTGCTGTCGTTTGCCATACGGCCTGAACCGTAGGTGTTGCCTGAACCCCAGTTAGACTCAGTCCAGTCAGTACGGAAAGTTACGCTTACACCGTCAGCGATTGAGAATTTGCCGCCGACACGCAGACGCTGGCTGAGGTAGCTGTTGGTGGAGTCACCACCAGCATCAGTGTAGTTGAACAATACACGCATTTGACCAGAAAGGCCCAAACGATCTTCAGCGATTGCAGGTGCTGCGAATACAGCGATCGCCAGCAGGGCGACCATGATTTTCACAAATTTGCTCATTTCTTTGTTACCTCCTTAAGGTAAGTAAAGTGCCGAACGATTCGGCGTTGGAAAACTTGTAAACAAACTTTATTGCTCGACCTCAAATTCATAACCACATGCTGGGCATTTAACGGGTGTTATGTCAGGTTTACCAGCGCAGCCGGCAAAGAAGGTTAATGCAAGAGCAAGGGTAATGAATCTAATCAATTTTAGAGGACTCCTTGGAGTTTCATTAAAACAATATTGATACGTAAGAACCTTAGAGCACTAACTGTGCCAAATCAATCAACGTTTTATCTGTGTGTCTAACTTATTGAAATTTAGTAATTTGTTCAAGTTGTATACAATCGTTCATATGTCTGTGGCGCTTTTACTTGTTGTGTTATTGCAACAACACTGTGTTGGTTCTGTGCCACATGATGCAAAATTCATAATATAGGAATCAGAGTTGAAATCCCTTATTTCCACTCTTTATATAGCATGGACTGAAGAGAGTTTAAGTTATTTTTCAGTTAGCATCATATATTGAATGTGAACTTTGACATGCTGTGTTTTG
>JDSF01000232.1_pt1 | contig 31921 bp, 30 predicted proteins | sample 199441 | NCBI WGS metagenome assembly JDSF01 (sample SAMN02592751, study PRJNA231836) | bioreactor metagenome | isolation source: continuous culture bioreactor denitrification-DNRA | place: Germany: Bremen
GAACAACTTTTACAGCTTGTTGCATTCCTTTAAAACAGATAAAGCAACAAATGTAACGAGAGTAAATTATCACGCTATATGGTTTTACTTAACTTCCGTTTGTCGATTCTTTTATTGCTGTAGTTTTACTGACAGTAAACGATACCTGTTTACGTAGATTTCTTCTTCCTTTTCTTTTTTCTTTTTAACAACATTAGGCTTCTTCATATACTTATTAAGATCCTTCTCTAACGTATCCAATGAACACGCAGCTTCATGCAACTCAATGGATCTAAGGGATGATTGAAAATTACCAACAAATGTATCATAATCATTCTTAAAACTGATTAATCGTTTCTTTGTTAAATTCAACCCTTCCTTAAATTGTTCCAGTTCAACAAGTGCGTCCTTTTCTATTTCAAAAGCATGAATTTCAGCTTCTTCCAGTATATTCATTGATGCCATATGGGAGTCTACTAAAGCAGTTGAGATATATTGTTCTTTTGACTTGTACTGATCAATAACAGCTTCCAATTCGTTAATATAATCTTGGACTTCTTTCGGTGCATAGCCACGTTTACTAAGTTTAAACGATTTCGTCATTAGAATACCTCCCATTCCCTGCGTCACTTTATTATTGTAGCACTAATTAAGAATGAAGGCAATAATGTTAGATAATAAACTAGGATTTGGTTTTGTTTTTAGGTAACTTAAAATGTACATATATTTCCTCGGCAATAAATATGATAAATGGAACGATAATATTAGCAACCATTGCATAGGGGAGGTAAACAGTATTAACGACTATATCATGTGATAAAAAATCATAGTAAGTAAGATAGCCTAATATGGCTAGTAGCAGACACATAGGTATAACAAAAGGTTTATAAGCCTTTAAATTAAAAAATATGTTTGAAGCTAATGAGCGCAGAAAAGTATACGGCTACTATTTTTATAAAGCCAACATAGATAAAAAACTAAAATAAGGAGCATTTCAAGTCGTTGAAAAAACATACCAATATGCAGCCGTCTCAAGGTAATATATGGGGGGAAAGAGAGAAGCTACATAATTATCTTTACCAATGACCAAAAGCGTATCTAAAGTCATAATCATTAGCAAAAGACAACCTAACAATGTACCAAGGGTAAAGACCTTATAATAGGATTTTTTCTTACTAAAGTTGGTGAAAATTAATAAAAAGATAAAGGTTTGAGTCATTGGAAATATGAGGGTATCAATGGTGCCTTCTATAACAGGCTTGTAGCCATCATATAGAACGGGAACAATATTATCCAATACTTTTATAGGTGTCAAAAAAGTGGTAATAAATAGAAATGTTATGATTAAGAGATAGAGATAGAATTCACTCCATCGACCAAAAACAGTAATGCCACTTTTTTTTAACATTTGAATAAGGAATAGGGTCACAAGTGTAATAATGACTATTTCAGGGGTTAGATTGAGGTCAACAATATGAATGAATTGATCAAATAATTTAATAAGATTAGCACCTAAATATATACCATTCCATAGAAAGAACACACCGATTATTTTGCTAATTATTTTGCCAAATACCATATCCGTAATTTCTAGAATATGTTTACCTGGAAAATTAGCTAACATTCTTGCATACATGAGTTGGAATGGAATGGCTATGATAGAAGCGAGGAGCAATGATATCCACGCATTTTCACCAGCATCTTTGGCAACACCTGTAATCATAGCTGTTCCTAATACAAATATGGCAATAACACTAATAGCTTGTCTTTCGGTTACAACTTCTTTCTGCATGGCTTACCTCTTTTACGTAATAAGATTTTAGATCTTAATGCTTACCAAAACTTCATAATGAAAGAAAAATTCCTCTCAACTAGCCCTAATAATGTGAATAGCCCTAGGACCATAACGACTAAATAAAGGGATAGATATAGAACAACAACTTTTGATTTACCTTCTTTCTTATAGAGAAAAATAAACTCTATACCCCCCAATAGAGCATAGAACACCAAGATATTTAAAGTCATACAAGTCACCTAATCTTTCATATTATGGGGTTTGGTTATGATTTGTTTATATAGATTACTTCCATATATTTTAACCGTTACATCCATGTCTATTTCAAGACCTTGAAAAATATCATGCCAATTCTCTGCAATGTCTTTCCATACAGTAGGATTTGAATTTTTAACCATTTCACCAAAGCTAAATATATCACTTTTAAATTCTTTTTGTGCTCTTACTATAAGAGCTTCAATATTATTTTTTTACAAAAGCCGATGTAGCTGCAATTAATTTTTCTTGCCCTTGTGGACTTGTTACATTAACCTTATTATTCATGATTTCTCCAATAACCACATTAAGATAGACATGGATACGCATCTTAATACAACCACCATCAAGATATATGGGCATAATTTCAGTTTTATTTTTTATGACATCCAGAGAGACTTTCGAGGTATGTTGGTCATCGGTATAAATGATAGGAATGATACTGCTTGTTCCTTTTCCCAAAAGAAACATCAGAGTTTTGGATTCATCACCACTCAGTGTACCTACCATAGTGTTATTATTAAAAAACGGCTGAGCCTTCAATATGGGCAGTTTCACCTTGAACAGATGATGTTTTGCTCACAAGAGGAGCTAAGCCATCCCGTCCTTTTTCGTTTATAGATTCAATCAATTCATACATTTTAGAAGGATAAAATTTGGCTATATTCTTTGCATTAGCTGTGGCATCCTCAATGTAGGTAGCTAATTCATTATAAGATATGCCATATAATACATCTTCTGCTACAAAGCCAGGTGAGGCTACAAAAACCCACATATCCTCACGACTTTCAATATCCCGCATAAAGATATCCAGGACTTGGTTGATACCTTCACGGGCTATCTGCTCACTTATGATGATATAATGCAAATGTCCAAAATAAACTTTTTTACCGTCTTTTAGTATGAGATTTCTAATGGCATCGAAGATCGTATGGCCACTAGCACTAACAAAAAAGTGTTGAAGAGTACCTTGGGTGGGGTGTTCTGTTGTGGCTATTAAAAGTTTACCTGTTATGTGGTATTCATCACCTCGCTTATCAATGGCTAGACCTTCTATTAAGGACATATCATTGATTTCTCTATAATTCCAGCAAGCTGTACACATAAAGACAAGAACAAAGATTAAACTCATAAGAAGAAAGGATTTTATATTTTTCATTTCTGCTTCAACCTCTTTTTACGTAATCTATTCACACGATATTGAATAAGGTTTTTGTAACTATTATTGATATTCCACCAAGGCATTCGGATAGCTGTATCTTCAATATTAAGCTTATTGAGATTAATGAAGAATGTCATATAATCAACACCAAAACTCTTGAGATTCATGAGATGCATGGTAACGCTCATGACTCCAAATATATAACCGTATAGACCAAACACAGTGGCGAGTAATAATAAATAGAATCGTATAAAAATAACAGCCTCTAGAACTTTAGGTAGTGCCAGGCTCGTTATACCTGTGAGTGCAGTGATGATGACAATAGGGGCACTAATAATTCTTGCTGTAACAGCTGCTTCACCTAAAACTAGAGCACCTACAATACTAATGGTTTGACCAATGCTAAGGGGCAATCTGTTGCCTGCTTCACGTAATACCTCAAAGGTAAGCAACATCATGACTAGTTCCACAAAAGATGGAAAGGGAACGCCTTCACGACTAGCAAGAATACTCACAATCAGATGTGAGGGTAATAATTGTTGATGGTAGGTAAAAAAAAGCAATGTACATGGCAGGTATACTTGTGGATAATAAGAAACATAAAATTCTCACAATACGGTTAAAAGAAGCAAACCAAAAAAAATGATTATAATAATCCTCATTTACTTCAAATTCCTCAATAAAAAGATGAGGAATCGTTAAAACCCTAGGTGAACCATCTACAATCAGTAGAACTTTACCTTCTAATAACTTAGATGCAGCAACGTCTGGACGTTCGGTAGAGCCTATTGTATTAAAAAAGAGTATAAGAGCGATCTTGGATGTATTCACATATATATTCAGCTTCTAGAATAATATCGACATGAATATCTTGAAGTCTTTTTTTTAACTTCTTTTAGAATTTTATCATTAACAGCACTGGACATATAAGAGATACAGACCATGGTCTGGGTTGTTTTACCAATATTCATCATCTCGAATTTTAGATCAGTATGACGAATACGTCTACGGATATAGGAGGTGTTAATGATAAGAGATTCTGTAAATCCCTCTTTTGGACCTTTTGTAACCCTTTCTGAATCAGGTTCTGTAGTGGAACGTCTATCATAGCCTTGGGTATCCATGATAATTACTTTTTGGCAAGTATCCACTAAGAGAAGCGTGAACCCATAACTTAATTTTTGGACGATTTCATTTACATCACATGTAACACTGTGGTCACAGACAGTAAGCACTTTTTTTTGCAATAAAGTCTATGAGTTTATCACCTTGTAAGGATTTAGTATAGTCTGTTAACATCAATTGCTTGACAATATTGAGGGTTACATTTTCCATATCAATCATAGCATTCATGTACATTAAACAAAAGGTAACGGAATCATGTTTGGCTTCAAAGACTCTCGTTTGAAGTAAATCATCATGCTCATATTATTTTTTTTATTTTTTTTAATTATTCTCATCTAAATTTGTGGTAAACACATGTATCAACCTCGCCCTTTTTTGCAAATATCATATCTTCCATATAGTTACGGGAATAACGTATAAGATAGTAATGCTTTCATTTTTACCAAATTGTTCTAGAATATACATGTTTTGCATAATATCTTTTATTCTATTAAAATGGATATGGGTTTTAGATCTGATTATATATAATTAGAATAGATAAGGTATTATTATCATAAATAAGAAAAAAGAGGTAAGAATTTTGATTGTTAAATAATTATTAATTTTACTTGACAATTATTATCATTAAGGGTATGCTATAAGTAAATCAGCAAGGGAATACATATAGCATTGCTGATATATATTAAAAGTAGATATATTTCCATTATAGGAGGTTAATAAGTATGAACACATTGAAAATCACAGATGCAGTCACTTACGTGGGTGTACAAGATCATGACTTGAGGGTATTTGATATTATTATGCATACAGAATTCGGTACGAGCTATAACTCTTACGTTGTTCAAGGATCAGAGAAGACAGCCGTTATCGAAACAGTTAAGCTTAAGTTTTTAGATAAATTTGTAGATAAGTTAACATCAGAAGTAACCATAAAAGATATTGATTATATCATTGTTGACCATACTGAACCAGATCATGTCGGCTCAGTTGAACGATTGTTAAAAATATCACCAAATGCTAAAGTCGTTGGATCAGCAACAGCTATACGATTCTTAAAAGCCATTGCTAACACAGAGTTTGATAGTATCATTGTTAATACAGGGGATGAAATCAGTCTAGGTGATAAAACATTGCAATTTATATCAGCACCGTTTTTACATTGGCCAGATTCCATGTACACCTATTTAAAAGAAGATAAAGTGCTTTTTACCTGTGATTCTTTTGGTTCACACTATGCACTTGACGATGTGTTTAGCTCCAAGATTACACATCACGATGATTATATGAAAGCATTAAAATATTATTTTGATATGATCATGGGACCTTTCAAGCCTTACATGCTAGATGCTATAGCTAAGATTGAAAACCTCGACATTGATTATATATGTAATGGTCATGGTCCAGTCCTTGATGATGATCCAATGAAGATCGTAAGACAATGTAAGGAATGGTCTATGGAAGAGAATCCTAATGTAAAGAAAACGGTTGTGGTGCCTTATGTATCTGCTTACGGTTATACAGGTGAATTAGCTGAGCAGATTAAGAAAGGCATTGAGTCACATGGTAATATTCAAGTAGAATTATATGATTTAGTAACAGCTGATCAAGCTGAAGTGCTTAATCAAATCAAGTGGGCAGATGGTGTATTATTTGGCTCACCTACTATTAATGGCGATGCCTTGCCACCAATCTGGCAATTGCTCATAAGTCTATCGCCTATAGGTAGTGATAAAAAAGTCGCTTCAACCTTTGGTTCTTATGGATGGAGTGGTGAAGCTGTACCCAACATAGAAGCAAGACTTAAGCAATTAAGAATGAAAGTGGTAAAAGGTTTAAAAAATTAACTTCAAACCAAGTGAAACAGAACTTGAAAAAGCCTATCAATTTGGAAAAGAATTTGGGGGGTGTGTCATGGATCATTCAAAAGTTGTAAAAGTAACAAAAGAAAAGAAAGAACTGGATAACGATCATGTAGATGGAGAAGTGAAATTATGGCGTTGCATTATATGTGGCGAGGTTTATGAAGGGGTTGAACCACCTGAAATCTGTCCAGCATGTGGTGCTACAGCAGAACAATTTGAAGTATATCACGAAGAGAAAATAGACTATCAGTCAGAAACAAAAGAAAACATTGTCATTATCGGTAATAATGCGGCAGGTATTGCGGCGGCAGAAGCCATACGCAAAAGAAGTCAGGTTGCTAGCGTTCTTATTATTGATAAAGATCCTAATAAAGCCTATTATCGCCCAATATTATCAGATTATATCAGTGATAGTCATGATGAAGAATACTTCTACTTACATGATGAAACATGGTACAGTGAGCATCATATTGATTTAAAATTAGGTGCAATGGTGACGAAGATTAATAAAGATGACAATCGTGTTGTTTTAGATAATGGCGAATCGGTTGTTTATGATAAATTGGTTCTAGCAAATGGTAGTTATAACTTTGTACCACCTCTTGCAAATATCCATACAAAAGGTGTCTATACCATTAAAACACTGGCAGATGCAGATCAAGTAAAAGCTTATGCTAAACAATGTAAGAAAGTAGCTATTATAGGTGGTGGACTTTTAGGCTTAGAAGCAGGCTGGGAGTTAAAAACATTAGGTCTTGATGTATCTATCATTGAGATGGCACCTCGAATATTACCTAAGCAATTGGATGAAGACGGTTCAAGAATCTTTGAAAAAGGCATCTTAAAGACAGGTATAAAAGTTTACAAAGATGTAACAGCCAATGCCATTATCGGCAAAGACCACGTGACAGGAGTGCAATTAGTTAATGGTACAATGGTGGAAGCAGATATGGTTATCGTATCTGTTGGTATCAGAGCCAACGTGCGACTAGCTGAAGAAGCTGGCATTAACATCAATCGAAGTGTTGTTGTGGATGACCATATGACAACTAATGTAGAGAATATCTATGCTGCTGGTGATGTGGCTGAGTTTGAGGGTATCAATTATGCTATCTGGCCAGAAGCTGTAGAACAAGGTAAAGTGGCAGGTGCGAATGCTATTGGAGACCAGGTCACTTATGCAAATATTATTCCTAATAATGTCTTTAACGGGATGAACATGAATATATTCTCCATTGGTGATCTCGGTAACAAAGAAGGTGTATCCTATAACAGTATCATGCAAGAGGATATGGAAAATATCACCTATAAGAAACTGTATTTTAGCGATGATAAATTTGTTGGAGGTATCTTAATTGGTGATGTTTCAGGATCATCTCATATGATTAAAGGTGTTAAACAAGGTCTTAGTCTAAGACAAATGGTTGGTAAAGTAGTATTATAAAACCTATACAATGGTTATTCCACAAAAAGTAAGAATGACTAAATGTACTACAAAATATAGTTGGCTAAAGAACGTTGACGACAATATTTTGTAGTAAAAGTCATACTAAACTACTTTTTGTAGATTAACCATAATATTCTCCTTTTAGAAAGCGGATTAGATATACAACTTATCTAATTCGCTTTTAATTTGTCTTATCTTCAATTTTTTTTATGTTATTGGTACAAACTATAATTGGATATGTATCACACTTAGTTAATAGAGTAGACAATTGATAACATATGAAATGAGAGACAACAAGATAAGCATAGAGGAGATGTAATCATGTTTGATAGTTTATTATGGCTACCAGAATCACAATATAAAAAAGATTAATCCCCAAGTTATTGAGGATCTGAACTTGCATAGATTATATGATCGATTGATTAACATGAGTGAAGAAAATGAGGCACTTATATACAAACTCTGTATGGACGAGGAGACAATTCGCTATCGACAAGCTATATTAAGCGATTTTATGGCTTCACCAGATTTTATTAACGACTTAGAGATGAATCTAAAAGAATTCTATGAACTGCAATCTAAAAATAGTAAAGTTACAGAAACACTATCCAATTTCTATTATTTAATCGACCTTGTGATCACGGTTGATACGTCCATAAGATGTGTTGAAAGTTTACATCAGACCTTGCTCTATTATAAACCAACATCTAAGGGTTTGTTGAGATTGCAAGAAAATGTGAATCAACTATTAAGGAAAAAAAGTTTTAAAGATATGAAAAGTGATCTTAAGCATATTCAACATATCTTTAGTAAGATTAGAGGGTTAGAAGTATCCATTAATATGTCACCGGTTATGCGAGCTTATGAAGCACAAGTGACCCGTATAACAGATCATACTTTTCGACACCCAAAAGTATTTCGAAAGGTTGCAGATTTCTCAGATAATGAGTTCCAGTTACTAGGAAAACATCTAAAACGCTATGAAGCTGTCTTTAACATGGGAAAAGTGCATCTTGATCTTATGGATGAGATGGAATATGGTTTAAGAGAACACAAGGATATCTTATTACATTTTTTAGAACGCTATAACAAGTTAGATACCAAGCCTTTTGTGAATCTCTTACAAGAGATAACTTTTTATAAAGCCAGCTATGACTTGCTAACTTACCTTAAAAAGGAGAATTTGCCAATTTGTCAGCCACGCATATTAGATGCAACAAAACGAACCATGAAACTTAGAGATTGTTATAATGTAGCCTTGGCAATGCATGACCAAGGTAAGGAACAGGAAACAGAAGAGATTATCTATAACAACATGAACATCGATGAAGAAGGACGGATTATTATCTTAACAGGTGCCAACAGAGGTGGCAAAACAACCATGACCCAAGCTATTGGGCAGATTCAAATCTTTGGTCAATTGGGGCTGTTGGTTCCGGCAGAAGAAGCCACCATTAGTTTGGTAGATGGAATATTCACCCATTTTCCAGTACTGGAAAAAAAAGAAACAATGAACCTTGGTCGTTTTGGAAAAGAATGTGAAGGTTTTAATCGTATTTTTAAAGATGCAACCCACAAAAGTTTATTACTATTGAATGAGTCTTTTTCGGGTACAAGTTATCTAGAGAGTTTAAAAAATTGCTGAAGAGGTGGTAAAAGCGGTTAAATATAAACGGATGAGAATGATTTATAATACCCATCTCCATGAGTTAGCCTCACATGCCCGTTTGCTTAATGAAGAGCTTAAGAATGATACCCCGATTATCAGTTTAGTCACAGGATTTCTAGATGGTCATAATACCTATAAAATCTATGAAGGCGATCCCTTAGGTGTGAGTCACGGTATCGAGATAGCTAAGAAACATAAAGTAACCTATCATCAATTAATTAGTCGATTGGAGGCGAAGGCATAATGGAAAACATAGAAGAAATGAGTCTGTTATGGACGACCCCAATGGATTCCTATTTTCAGTTGGAAAATAAAACGGTAGATGACTTGAATATGATTTCTGTTTTTGATGACCTATCACCTACGATAACAGAGGATATCATGACCTTGTTACAAAAAGTGCCAACACAGATCAATACCATTAGGTATCGACAAGACATTATGAAAGATTTTATAGAGAATGAATTACTATTAGATGCTATGAAAGTGAATATGGAAAAGTCGTCAGCCATTAAAAACCTCATCAAGTTTGCTTTCGAAAGTGAATCCAATATGTACAACTTGTTATCCAGGTTAGATGAAGTATGGGAGGTCATGTCCATCACAGAAGAATTACATCAAGTATTAGCCAGTGCCCATCTTCATTCAGAGGGGCTGAAAAATATACAAAGCTTATTATATGATGCGATTCATAGTGATACCTATCAAGATTTTAAAGATGACGTAAGTCAGATACGGTCCATGGATGAAGGTATACGCTGTGTGAAAATAGGTATTAATCTTGATGATTATTTAAAACCTAAAGAAGTTATTTTTTCTATCAGTGGAAGAAGAAGCTTTTAAATATACCCGGAAAATGAAAAAAACAGGCAAAATCATTAAGATAGGTTTTAGTCAAATCAAGGCTATACCAAGGAAAATATTTGCTCCAGATAGTTTAGCGTTACCTGATGCCCTTAATAATCTAGAGTTAGTCATAGCACCTACTATGAAAGCATTAATCGATTTTTTGCGATGTGTTTAATAATATTTTACTAGAGGTCTATGAGCCAATATTAAAAGAACTCACATTTTATGATATTGGATTCAGAATCTATAGAAAGGTAACAGAGCAAAACCTGGTGTTATGTCAACCGAAATTGAGTGAAGTTGGCGATACGAAGATTGAAGGGCTATATAATCTTAATCTTGCCTATAACCTGATGGCCAAAAATGGTATAAGGGAAATGGTGGATAATGATTTTGGGATGACTCATGGTAATCTCTTTATTTTAACAGGAGCTAATAGAGGAGGAAAGACCACTTTTACACAGAGTATAGGTCAGATCTATTGGTTGGCACAATTGGGATACTATGTGCCTGCAAGAGCTGCACATATGAAACTAATCGATGGCTTATTTACGCATTTTCCTACAACGGAAGTCGAGACAATCTATAATGGACGATTAGGTGAGGAATGTGAAAGGTTCTCTGCGATTTTTTCTAAGATGAGTTCTAGGGGACTTCTACTGATGAATGAATCTTTTGATGGTACAAGTCATACAGAGAGTTTAATGATTGCTATGGATACATTAAGAGCTATTGGACATTTAGGAGCATGTGTCATATTCAATACCCACCTTCATGAATTAGGTAAACGTATACAGGAATTAAATGAAGGCTTAACCAAAGCGCGTGCCATAAGTCTAGTAACGAACTTATACCATCAACAAGAGGCGTTCAAAGTCATAGAAGGTATACCTGAGGGTAAGAGCTTTGCAAGGGATATCGCTGTGAAATATGGGGTGAGTTATGAGCAACTTGTTAAGGCATAGAGAAAAATCAAAAAACTATTTACACGAACGATAACATATGGTACAATCTTAACAGTTCTAAAAGGGAGTAACTATGACCTAAGGTCATGAATAGAGTCAACATAATGGAGAAATCCTGGTTCTATTTGCTTTAGATGAATGCTAAAGAAGTGAGACTTTTAGATTAGTATACGCCTGTATGCTAATCTTGAGTTTGACTTCTTTTTTTTCGTTTATAACCCTTAGAAAAATAGAGAGTACATCTTACAAGGAGGACATGATGTTAGTTGAATTTTTTAAAAGCACTTGGGCTTATATTTATTGCAGAGATGGGGGATAAGACCCAAATTCTTGCTATGGCATTTGCGACAAAGTATAAGGTGAAAATGGTATTAATAGGTATATTTTTCGGGTCGTTATTGAATCATGGATTGGCTGTTGTACTAGGAAGTTATTTATCGAGGTTCGTACCTGTATCTGCGATTCAGATGGTAGCAGGATTTGCATTTGTGGTTTTCGCGCTGTGGACCTTGCAAATGGATGAGGATAATGACGAAGACAAAAAAATAGGTGGTTCTTTAGGGCCTATTATGACCGTTGCTACAGCATTTTTTTATTGGTGAATTGGGTGATAAAACTCAGTTAACAGCTATTACCCTATCAGTTGATGCTCAGTTTCCCCTATTAATTTTAATGGGTACGGTTACAGGTATGCTTGTGACAGGGGGGTTAGGTATCTATGTAGGTAAGAAGATTGGAGATAAAGTGCCTGAATTAACCATAAAATTAATAGCAGCCAGTATCTTTATGTTTTTTTGGGTTAGCAAAACTCTATAGCACAGTACCTGATAAATACATAAGTTCGTTATATGCCATTGCTTTCATGGTGGTCATTACTGTCATAGCAGTCATTAGAGTTAAAAAATTGCTTATCATGAGTAAGGGTGAGAAAGGTACCAAGTATAGTGGTACTTCAGAGCGATTAAAGACGTACTATGAGTTGATGGATAATAATATTAGAGGGATTTGTCTTGGCGAGCAGTATTGTGGGGAATGTCAAAGAAATAGTTGTGTTGTTGGAAAGACAAAGGCTTTAATCAGTCAAATTGAGGGAACAGACCACACCGTTTTGGCTTATGAAGATAAGAAGATACAAGTGATTCGAGATGCCAAAGAAGAGCGGGTTGTAGAAGCTTTGGCAACTACTTTGAAGATGCTGAGTCAGGAGCAGGTTCAAGATATTGAGCTTAAGAATATTCATGAAATAAGGCAAAACTTTGAAAGAATTTTATGGGGGACAAGCATTGATGAGTTTACTAATCTTATTGCATATAGGGAGCGTTTAAAGGCTATTAATCCTAAAGCAGTCTGTTCACTAGATAAGATGATCGAAAGCATGAAGTAGAACAATAGCCATATTTTATACAACGCTAGAGAGTTACTATCGGTTGAGATGGGTATCTATATCGCTTCCTTTAATGGAATAAGATTTCCCATGGGAACAGAATATAGATGTGGAGGTATATTCTTTGTCAGCGTCCTTATTATAGTTCAAGCGGGCGATAACATCTTCTGTATTATGGCAGATATCATAGCAGCATACACAAAGGAAATGTGCCCTTTACCTGAGGTGAAAGATGCTAAGGTTGTTGGGTAGTTCATGGCTGTGGATACAGGTACAGTACCTGTGATGATGGCATGATCTTCTAAAATAATGGGAGCTGCAAAATGCCCACTCATCTTGGTAATATCCGTCATAACCCGTCCAGATAGCTGACTCTCAACTTTGATTTTAAATGTATAATAAGGTTCTAAGAGTAGATTATCTATTTTCTCAATACCTTGTCGGATAGCTCTAAAGGTGGCTTGTCTGAAATCACCACCACTGGTATGTTTCACATGGGACCGTCCTGTTGTAAGGGTGATATGGACATCTGTTAGAGGGGAGCCTGTTAACATACCTTTTTTACAAGCATCCAGTAAGTTTTTTTTCACAGAGACGCTGCCATCTTGTGTGGAGAATGTCAACGCTACAGATTGTGGAAAAAGAGACACCTGTGCCTCTAGGACGTGGCTCCATATCAAATTCTATTTCTGCATAGTGTTTTAATGGTTCAAAGTGTCCGAAACCATGGGTTTTGGCGCTGATGGTTTCTTGATATAGAATCTCTGGAGAATTGAAGGTTATGGATTGATTAAAGCGTTCTAAAATAATAGAGGTAAGTACTTCTAATTGTATGGTACCCATCACTTTAATGTGGATTTCTCCTAGTGTCTCATTCCATAGAACGTCGAGTGCAGGGTCTTCTTCAGTAAGCATAGTAAAAAAGGTGAAGAATCTCCTTTGGGTTGACGCCATCCTTATAGATAACTTTTGCTTGTAAAGTAGGCATCAGGGTAAAATGTTTGTCGTCAAGCATAGCACCGATACCTTCTCCCACGTAGGCATGATGTAAGCCTGTTACGGCGATTAATTGACCAGCCTTAGCAGATTCTACAGTGGTATATTTAGTGCCGTTATAGACTCTAATCTGATTAATTTTTTCAATCTGTTTTTCACCATCTTGAAGAGTATGTTCAATGGTATCTTTTACAGATAACTGACCAGATTTAAGTTTTATAAAGGCTAATTTATGATCAGCCTCATCATGGCGTATTTTATAAACACGTCCACTTAATGGTTCATGTGACATATCTTGTTGTTGGGTATGTAGAAGGTCTTGGAGAATGTCTAACAACGGACGAATGCCTATACCTTGAAGAGCACTTCCACATAGGCAAGGGAATAGTTCGCATTGGTTAAACCCAGTTTTTATGATATTTTTTATCTCTGATAGCTGAATAGGTTGATCATTAAGATATTTTTCCATAAGTGTATCATCACGTTCTGCAATGGACTCTATAAGTTCTGTCGTTGGATTAACAAGTAAATTTTGTACACCGTTTTCACTAAGAGAAGGTTGGGTCAATAGGATCATATCTTTCGTAAAACGCTCTTTTATTTCCTTCATAACTTGAGAGAGATTAGCCCCAACACGATCTAATTTGTTAATGAAGAATAGGGTAGGAATATTATATTTTCGCAATAAATGCCATACAGTCTCTGTATGTCCTTCTATGCCTTCAACAGCAGAGAGGATAATTACCGCATAATCCAGTATGCGAACCGCTCTTTCCATTTCTGAAGAAAAATCCACATGCCCAGGGGTATCAATGAGTTGTAATGTGATGTTTCCACAAGTCGTCACAGCTTGGTCGGAAAAGACGGTAATACCTCTTTCTTTCTCGATAGTATGATAGTCAAGGAATGTATTTTGGTTATCAACACGACCTGCTTGGCGTATTGTATCTGTATGATAGAGTATTTGCTCAAGTAAAGTGGTTTTACCAGCATCCACATGAGCAACCATGCCGATGGTCTTATACATGGGTATCGTATCCTTTCTCTTGATTAATAGTATGCTTTTGGCGGTAATAGGTAGGGGATAAATGATAAACTTTATTAAATGCTTTAGAAAAAGTTAACCCATCTTTGTAACCTACTGAACATGCAATAGCATGAATGGATAAATGGGTTGTTTGTAATAAGAAGCAAGCTTTTTTTAAAGCGATAGTGCATGATATATTTTTTTTAGGTGATTGCTGTAATTGTTCCATAAAAATCTTATACACATAACTGCGATCTATACTTAAGTAGTTGGCCAAATCAGCGATAGTTAGGTCTTTGTAATAATGATTATGGATATAACGTAGGGCTTCATGTAAATAGATTTTCTGGATGCTACCTTTGTGTAAAGAAGTATCTTTTGCCATATTGTTACTAATAAGAGAACCTAGAATCATATAGACTAGCCCCGTTAAGAATTCTTCCTTACCTTGTCCTAATAAGTCCAGTCTATTCATTTGATTGAAATAATCAGCAAGCTTATCATCTTGATAATAATGAAAAATCGGATGATCACCTGATAATCCAGTTTTGTCTAGGATGACATGTACATCACTGCCATTAAAACCAATCCAAGTATAGTGCCAAGGGTTATCATAATCGGCTTGATAGTAGGTGACATCATTTGGACAGATTAAAAAAAAGCCTTGATGAGCATGGAGATGATATATTTTTCCCTTGGTCTTATAAGTACCACTACCTTCATGAATGTAGTGTATGAGGTAATCGTCACGAACCGCAGGACCATGATAATGTCCACTTTTACATTTTTCTTCTCCATAGTAATTGACTTGGAGATTATAAGAACTGCTCCTATGTCCTAATATGTTTTCCATATGAGTCACCTGCTTTATCTTAATGGTTGTCTGGGTTTAATCATAATCATAGTAATGATTAATTATCTACTACTATAATACATGATATATGTGTTTCTGAAAAGCAAAAGATATGACATGATGTCATGTAAAGGAAATACACAGTTGTCAACAAAAATACCATATGATTGATACAAAAAACCATTCTTTAATCATGGATTCTAAGCTATACTGCTTATAGAATGTTAAGTATTGATACATAGTATAAGTAGAAAGGAAGAGATTAATGAGTATTGTTTATTATGAGAATGAAAAAATATTTCATTTACAAGGAAAAGACGTTAGTTATATCTGTAAGGTAGATCAATATGATCATTTGATTCATGTCTACTATGGAAAGAAAATAAGGCACATCAATACGAAGGGTATGGAAACAACCAAACCAATAACATGGAGCTTAATGCCTGTTGAGGAAGATGAAAACTATGCACTTGATACAGCTCTATTGGAATATGCCACATATGGACATGTAGATCATCGTACGCCTGCGCTACATATTGAGCAAGCAAACGGTTCAACAATTATGGATCTCACATACGAAAGCCATCATCAATATAAAGGGAAAAAAGAATTAGAAGGACTTCCAGCTACTTATGCCAATGAAGAAGAAGCTGAGACATTAGATATTATTTTAAGTGATACTGTAAGTGGCGTACAGGTTGTTCTAAGCTACACGGTATTTAATAAGCTTAATGTAATAACACGTTCTGTTCAGATCATTAATAAAGGTGAAGCAGCAGTAAAGATATTAAGTGCCCAAAGTTGCTGTATGGACTTTGAACATGCCAATTATGATATGATGCATCTATCAGGGGCATGGGCAAGAGAACGTCATGTTGTACGACGAAAAGTAGTGCCTGGAGTTCAAAGTATTGGAAGTACAAGAGGGGCTAGTAGTCATGTGCATAATCCATTTTTGGCATTATTAACACCTGATGCAACAGAAGAGACCGGTCAAGTATATGGCTTTAACTTTGTATACAGTGGGAATTTCTGTGGTCATGTATCTGTCCAGGAACATGATCGTACCCGTGTATTAATGGGGATTCACCCTTTCAATTTTTCTTGGCAATTAGAAGTAGAAGAAACCTTCCAAACACCTGAAGTGGTCATGGTATATTCTGGTGAAGGACTAGGCGGTATGTCTAGAGAGTACCATCGCTTATATCGTAAAAACCTCATGAGAGGTGTATGGAAAGAGAAAGAGCGCCCTGTTTTAATCAATAGTTGGGAAGCAGCTTATTTTGATTTCACTAGAAAAAGCATTGAAACATTGGCTGAGAAGGCCAGTGAGATTGGTGTTGAGTTATGTGTACTAGATGATGGCTGGTTTAGCAAACGGGATGATGACCGTAGTTCTCTAGGAGATTGGATTGCTAATAATGATAAACTTGAAGGTGGCTTAGACATTCTAGCAAAAAAAATATAAACAAGATGGATATGGCTTTTGGTCTATGGTTTGAACCAGAGATGGTATCACCAGATAGTGAACTCTATCGGAAACATCCCGATTGGTGTTTGCATGTTGAGGGAAGAGAACATGTCTTGACAAGGCATCAGTTGACCTTAGATTTTTCTAGAAAAGAAGTATGCGACTATATTCGTGAATCAGTTTCTAGCATATTGTCAAGTGCACCAATAACCTATGTAAAATGGGATATGAATCGTTATATGTCCAATGTATCATCCAAGGGTCGTTCACCTAAGCAACAGATGGAAACACCTCATCGCTATATGTTAGGACTTTATTATGTCTTAGAGGAATTAGTAAAACGTCATCCAGAAGTGTTATTTGAAGGGTGTGCTGGCGGTGGTGGTCGTTTTGACCCAGGTATGCTCTATTATATGCCACAGATCTGGACCAGTGATGATACGGATGCTATCGAACGATTAAAGATTCAATATGGTACGAGTATGGTTTATCCAATTATGGCAATGGGTAGTCATGTATCCTCTGTACCTAATCACCAACTTGAACGTGTAACACCACTCGAAACAAGAGCTCATGTAGCTATGAGCGGTAATCTGGGTTATGAACTTGATATCACACAGTACAGTGAGGATGAGATGGACACTTTGCGTCAGCAGATAGCTTTTTTATAAGGCAAATCGTCAGTTGATTCAGTTTGGTGACTTCTATCGCCTTAAGAGTCCTTTTGAAGATAATAGTGCAGCATGGATGTTTGTATCAACAGACCAAACAGAAGCCATCGTGTTCTATATGAATATACTTGGTATACCTAATCCAATGGATCAACATGTGAAGCTTAGTGGATTGCATGAGGCATATGATTATGCCATAGAAGGAATGGAAGGTGTATTTGGTGGTGACCAACTGATGTATGGGGGATTAACACTACCAGTTCTAAAAGATTTTGAGAGTGTATGTTATACATTAAATAGAGTCAAGCCGTTAAGCTAAAATAGAGTTAAAATTACTAGTGTGCGTACTAAAAGATGATTGAAACGAGCTATACGTTTTAGTCATCTTTTGTTTTTTATCAATATAGCTTATTTTATTTATCAGCAAACCAATCACTAATTGTCTTATAGGCTAGATAATTTACCACAACATTGACATGATTAACTTTACAAGACTGCCTCTTTTTATTGTAGTTACAGTATGTGATTTCTGTGGAAAGGCTATAATAGGGGATTGTAGACGGAATAAGTAAAACTGAAGCATCAAACGAAAAGTGAATCTTTACAAATGAAACCTCTGTGATACAATTTGATTGTGCATGTTAACAAACTCTTTTTCGAAAAAGAATTAGTATCGATACATATTTAACAGTTATATAAATATTAGGAGGAGATATTTGGTGAAAATAAAAAGAAGTTTTATCATAGTATGCTGTTTCATATTAATAGTAGGTATAAGTGGTTGTACTGGGAAAAAGATAGAAGAACCAAGTACCCATGTAGCAACAGATCAAAATAATGAAAAAAGTAACACGAATACAGATAAAAAGGCTACAGAAGAAAATACAAAGCCTCTTAAAATATTAACGTCTATTACAGGGGGGAAAGATCCAGATGAACATATTTTGTGGCAACAAGAAATTGAACGTGTATTAGGTATAGAAGTTGAAGTAACAAAAATAACAGGAGAAGAATACAATACAAAACTTACGGCAGCTTTAGCTTCTGGGGAAGATTACGATATTGTTTGTATGGGTTCAGATGATTTTGAGAAACTTAATAAAACGGGTCTATTTGAACCGTTAACCTCTTATATTGAAAGTTCAGAAATTCTTACAGATCCAAAAGTCATTACACAATCGGAATGGGATCGTATTCGCCGAGACGATGGAGAAATATATGCTGTTTTTAATAAATATGAAGGTGGAAGAATGCCACTTATCCGTTGGGATTGGTTACAGAAACTAGGGTTAGGTACACCGAAAACATTAGATGATTATTATACTGTTTTTAAAGCATTCAAAGAGAAAGACCCTGATGGCAATAAGAAAGATGATACATATGGCATAACAATAAAGAATATCTATGATTTACAACCTTTTATGAGTGCTTATGGTTTGTTTGATGGTGAAGCTATGGATGAGAATGGTAAATGGTACATTCCATGGGCAACCGAAGCAGCTATTCCTGTTTATGATTGGTTTGCTAAATTATATGCAGACGGTTTATTGGACCCTAATTTTGCGACGAACTCTAGTTCAGCGTGTCGTGAAATGATTCTTAGTGACAAAGCAGGAGCCTTTGTATACTGGGATAACTGGGTAGGTTTATTTAATACGAAAGTAAGAAGTGAAAAGCCTGATTCCAGTTTTGAAATCAAAGGATTACCTCCTATATTAGATGCACATGGTAAAGGTACCTTAACCAGTGGGCAAGATGGTCTATGGTTAGTGCTTAAAAGTAGTAAAAATAAAGAAAAAGCTTTTAAGTTCCTTGAAGAATCACTCTATACTCAGGAAGGTATTATTATTAATACATTAGGTATAGAAGGACACGATTATAATATTGTTGATGGCAAGTATGTATTAACTGAAATTGGTACAGAACATGCATCTGATCACGGTATCGTTGTACCGAAAGCATTGAATTTTAAATCGCCACTTCCTCAACCACTTCACTATGAAGAAGCGAGAGATATTATCATTAAATATGGAAAAAGCGAAGTACTTAGAGAAACATCCAAGGATGCTAAGGATATTATTAAGAAACATGCGTTACAAGCAATGCTTGGTGTAGTAAGCGGTGAAGAAGCTGTAGCCAACATGCAAAAAGAATTGAAAGCAAAAAAAATATATCGATTAATAGAAAAGGTTGTCTTGGTTACAAGCCAAGGCAACCATCAAAATATAAGACATCGGAGGTTATGATGGGTTCACAATTAAAGAAAAAACCTATGTTGAGTAAGAGCATGTCCAAAAATAAAGGGATTTATTTGCTTATTTTGCCAGCTCTTATTTATTTTATCATTTTTAGCTATTATCCCATTGTCAATGGATTCATTATGAGTCTTCAACACTATAAAATTGGTGGAGGACATACTTTTGCAGGATTCACACATTATAGAGAGATACTAACAGATATTGATTTCTGGCGTTCATTTAGGAATACATTGCAGATCGGTGGCGGTAACTTGATCGTCGGATTCATCATGCAAGTATTATTAGCTCTATTATTAAATGAAATCATGCAGAAGAAATTTAAGAAGTTTACACAAACCATTATTTATACACCTAATTTATTCTCATGGGTTGCTATAGGCGGTATATGGATTAGTTTATTAGCACCCGATACAGGTATGGTTAATGAAGTCATTAAATGGTTTGGTATGAAACCCATTAATTTCATGACCAATATCAAGTTGATTCAGCCAATCTTTATATTTCTAAATACTTGGAAAACAGCTGGTTATGGGTGTGTCATCTTTTTGGCAGCGTTAGCTGGTATTGATAAAAATCTCTACGAAGCAGCAGCTATAGATGGCGCTAGTCGATTAAGACAGACTTTACACATTACATTACCAGGGCTATTTAGTACCATGAAAGTTGTATTTATGCTAAATCTTATTGGTGTATTGCGCATGTTTAGTCAATCTTATGTATTAACTAACTTTGCAGTTATTGATAAGACACGTGTAGCCATGACGTATACCTATGACCTAGGTATTAAGAATTTTAGAATGGATTATGCATCGGCCATTGCATTTATTATGCTTATGATTACAGCCGTATTCCTCGGATTATATCAATTCATTATTAAGAAAGATAAGGAGGCAATCTAAATGTTAAAACATCAGAAAACCATGTCTAGAAAAATCTTTCTTACCTGCAACATCCTTTTTTATGATCATGATGATTTTAATGACGTTGCTTCCTTTACTTAATACATTTGCTTTATCGTTTTCTACTGATTTAGACTCCATGAATCCAGGTATAAAATTATGGCCAAGTAAGTTTAGTTTAGATGGCTATAAAGCATTATTTCAGCAAGTTAAGATGATACGTCCTTTTATGAATAACATTATTGTAACAGTTTGTGGAACCGTTCTACACGTAGGATTCTGTGCCCTTACAGCTTATGCTCTTTCTCGTAAACAACTTCCTGGTAAGAAGATCATTCTGGGGATGATCTTAATTACCATGATGATACCACTACAGAATATCATGATACCACTCTATGTGTTATATAAGCAGTTACACCTTATTGATAAACTCTTGGCCATTATCATTACAGGTCTTATCACAGGTTATTCTATTGTGTTATTAAAAAAACTTTTTTTGAAAGTATACCAGAATCCATTGGTGAGGCAGCTTATATTGATGGAGCTAGCCAATGGAAGATGTTTATTAAGATATATTTACCTCTTGCCAAGCCAGGCCTAGCAACGGTGACATTGTTCCAATTTGTAGAACGATGGAATCACTTTATGGAGGCAGTACTCTTTATTAATTCACCACAAAAGTATACATTACAGATTGCATTAAAGGGACTGGTTATTGATTCTGACGCTTCCTCATCAGCTACAATCATTACAAAGAATACCCAAATGGCAGGTGTCATTATTGCTATCATACCACTGTTGATTATCTACCCATTTTTACAGAAGTATTTTATTTCTGGGCTTATGGTAGGATCAACAAAGGGATAGCATTAAAAAATAAATAAGGAGTGATGTGTATGTTCACAGGTCGGTTTACAGTAAAAAAAGGTAATGGTATCTTATATCTTATCGTTGGTGCTTCTTTTAGGGGGATTACAAATTGGCGTTAGAGCCCAGTCAGAGACAGAAGAGACAAACACTTTTTCTATCTTAACCTATAATATTGCAGGATTACCGGGGTTTCTTTCTAGCGCAGATCCTGCAAAAAAAACACCAAGAGGATCGGTGAATTAATGAATCAGTTTGATCTTGTAGCTGTGCAGGAAGACTTTGCTTATCACGATGAATTATTGGAAAAGGCTAGTTTTCCTTATGTAACGGAACATCCAGGAAATGTGCCTTTTGGTAGCGGACTTAATGTGTTATCGAAGTTTCCAATAAAAGATGACCATAATGTACCGTGGCGTATGACCCATGGGAACTTAACCTGCCCGCCATTTGGCTATCATGGTGCAGATGAATTAACACCAAAAGGTTTTTCCTATCAACGGATGGAATTACAGCCAGGAGCTATCGTAGATGTGTATAACCTTCATGCAGACGCAGGTAGTGACGAAGGCTCCAGAGAAGCAAGACATGATAATTTTATTCAACTAGCAGCGTATATCAATAAGTATTCAAGAGGTAATGCGATTATACTCCTTGGTGATACCAATGCTTTCTACACAAGAGAGTGTGATCAACTATATGCAAACTTAACGGAAGCTTGCGGGTTAACAGATCCTTGGATTGAATATATACGTGAAGGGGATATACCAGCTTTTAGACCTTATGATGATACGTTAGAAGATCTTAATGAGGATCTGAGTGGTCCTAATTATGAGACAGTGGATAAAATTCTCTATCGCAGTAGTGAAGTCATTAGTTTTGAATATGTAAACTATAAGATTCAGAATGAACTTTTTTTTAGATGAAGAGGGAGAACGTCTGTCAGATCATTTTGCAACCAGTCTTACACTAGACTATACCTTATCCGATACTATTCAATTAAGTGAATCATTTGGTGGTTCAGGTGGAGAACCTTTTAACTTTCTCCCAGATATGCAGGATAATAAGATGACTAAAGTAGCTATTCGAAGTGATGATCGATTAGATGCTATTAGTATATCTTATGCAGATGGTGAGACCTTCAGCGCCGGTGGTCAAGGTGGCGACTATTATGAGATGAATTTGGATGATAACGAATATGTCACTCAGATAACCCTGCATAAAGGGAAGAAATGGTATTGGAGTCAACCAAGGGTATATTATTTGAAGATTGTAACGAGTCTAGGTCGTGTATTAGAAGGTGGTACCATGACCGATGAACAGTTGGCAATTCAAGCACCTTCTGGTTGGCAAATAGCAGGTTTTTATGGTAGATCCAATACAGAAATTGATCAATTAGGGGTTATTATGATACCCATACAATAAGCAACAGGACTTGCAGGAGGATTATAATGAAATGGGGAATAAGAGATGACGTATATCATATAACATATACTCTCGAACAAGAACAGACGGGGGAATTTATAAGAATACCTTTTAGGGTACCCGAAAATGTGCAGAAATTAGAAGTGTTATATCAAGTGGAAGGTAAAGGGCGTCAGGCTATTGATGTAAGTATCGAAGATACGAAAGGCTATCGTGGATGGAGTAATCATGCGAAAAATAGATGTGTACTGAGCGACGATTACGCTTCAGAGGGCTATTTAGCTGGTCCTCTTTTATCAGGAAAATGGACCATCATTATAGGGGCTGTACATATAACAAAGTCTTGTGAAGCCTCATTTCGTATATGCACCACATATAAGCATAATAAGTGGTATAAAGGGGATCTACACACCCATACTCTTCATAGTGATGGCATGTTTTCTTTGGATGAGATGAAGCGTTTTGTGCAACAAGAATCTTTAGATTTTATTGCAACTACAGATCACAATACATTTTCACAGAATACCGCTAGCGCTACTGAAAATCTGGTGATCATACCTGGGGTAGAACTTAGCACGTATCAAGGACACATGAATTTTATTGGGCACCATCACCCTATATCTCATTTTATATGTGAACGAAAAGAAGATATTATGAAATATGTGGAAGAAGGTAAGGCAAAAGAGTCCATCATCTCACTAAACCACCCTTTTCATAAAGATGTGTGGAAATGGGGATTGAATGACTTTGATTTTACCCATGTGGAGGTTTGGAATGCTTGGTACTCAGAAGAGAATCAGAAAGCGATTGATTGGTGGCATAATTGTTTATGTAGAGGTAAGCGATTGATTGCTGTTGGAGGAAGTGATTTTCACAAGATACAACCTAGAAAGTGGTATGGTTGTCCAACGACTTGGGTAGAAGCTGATGCTTTTAGTAAGGCAAGTATTTTGGAAGGGATCAAAGCTGGGAGAGCATGTATAACAGCAAATCCCAGCGCTCCTCGTGTTGAACCATATATTGGAGAACAGGGTATCGGAGAAGTATATCAGGTCAATGACTTGGATACTATAATGCTGAAAATGACTATTCACAAAACACGTGTAGGTATATTATTCATTATTGGCTCACAAGGTATAGTGAAAGAGGTACCTATAGATGTCTTGACAAATCAATTAACCTTGGAACTACCAAGTCAGTCCTCATTCTATAGAATTGAAATTAGAGATGTGGAGTCAAAGGCATTACTGTGCTTAAGTAATCCAATATATATGGAGTAGCATGAAAAGTATTTAGAAGGCTATAAGGTGAGTTAATATAAAGGCTAACCTTATAGCCGTATTTAGCGTTACATTATTTGTAATCCTATATAAGGGATGTTAAAATATATAAAGATAGATACAGATACAGGGGGATTTGCTATTATGCTTAAGGAGAAGGTGAAAAAACGTAAAGGTGGCTTTTTTAAGAAGTTATTTTTGACATATATTGTTTTTTTTAATTATTCCTTTATCATTATTTGCTACGTTCTTTTTTTGTTAATGTGTTTAGGTTTTTTTACCAATGAAATAAATGATTCCAATATGGATAATCTGAAATTGTTGCAAGAAGATGTGGATGCATTTATGGAAAGAATTAAAAACAATGTACTACAAATTGGTTTAAATAAAGACGTACAAGAGCTGTTTGAGATGCAAAATAAAGAGAGCACAAGGCATCATTACTACTACGTAGAGAAGAACTTGACAGTGGGTAATATCTTATTGTCCTATAAGGTTCTTAATAACGATATACAATCAATTTATTTATTCAATGATAAGACAGACGATCTTATTGTTTCATGGAAAGAACTCTATACGGAAGATAACTTTTTTGATACCCAATGGATGGATGTGTATAGACGTAATAGGGATCGGATTAAAGTATTGCCTATTCGAAAACCTGTTAATGAAGAGTTGATGAACAATCCTAAATTAGTAGATGTTGATCGTGATATTGGCAGTGATGTGACCACATTTATCTATCCTTTGGAGTTATTTAACACATTTAATTATCAAGGGGCCTTGGTGGTGAATATCCATAAGCGAGTGTTTGAATTGCCTTATGACCAAGATAATGAAATGACAAGTTTGTTTTATATCATGGATGACCAGGGTGCTATTATATCCAAACCAGACAATCAAAGTGATCAAGTAACCCAATCCTTTGTTAACCACATTATTCAAGGACAAGATAACAAAGGTTTTTTTAATCACAATATCAAAAAAATAAAAAAATACATGATATCTTATGTGAAGTCAGAAGCTACAGGTCTTATTTATATTAAGGCGATATCTTTAAAATCTCTCTATAAACAAATTAATTATTTCAAATTATGGCTTATGAGTCTATCCCTTCTTATTTTTATCCTTGGATTATTTTTTGCCTATGCTATAAGTAAAAAATTCTATAATCCTATTGGACATATATTGGAAAAATTAAAGGAAAAAATAGATCGCGACAAGGGTCGAAAGAATGAATTGGATGTTATCTCAGATGTCGTTGGTAATATTCTTGAAGAAGACCAGAAAATCATGAATCTATTTGAGAGTAATAAGTTTGCTATTCGTCAAACCTATGTTATGCAGATTATAAGAGGCGATTTTACACACCTTCATGACGTATTCTATGATAACGTACAGAAATACTGTGCTTTAGTACTATCCATTGACCGATACACGGATTTCTCCAAGAATTTTCTCTATAAAGAACAATATTATTATAAGACTTTACTCCTTAAAATTGCAGAAGAAGTAAGTAATCAAGCTGGATGTGTGGGAGCAGGGTCTATTATTGAACAGGACAAAGTGGTATTATTATTAGGCTTAACAGATGATTGTAAGGTCTGCAATATTCAAGAAATCACAAAATCCATTATGCGACAGACGGCAGTACTTGAGGATTTTACAATTTCCATAGGCGTAGGCAATGTATATAAAAGACGCGAACGTATTCGTTTATCTTACTTGGAAGCTATAGAGGTCCTTAATTATCGTGTAACCATGGGCTACAATAGTATCAACACTTATGAGGCCATGAAGGATAACGAAAGTTAGATATGCAGGATACCATGAAAGAAAAATACATCATTAATTATTTGAAAAAGAATGATTATGACGATATAGAGTATACCATGAATGCTATGGTTAAACAGATTAAAGATAAGGGAAATGTGGCATCTGAGAGTATTATGCCTATTTTCTACTCTTTACTAAGTCGCACCATGAATTATCTTATAGAGGCAAATATCAGTGTGACGGAAGTTTTTTGAAAAATCATACGATATGTTTAGGTCTTTAGCTGAGCAAGATACCATAGAGGAGATGCGAGATCTGCTACTCTATATTTATCGTAGCGTCATTAATTTTCAAGAAAATAACAATGCTAAAGATAAGAAGTATATTCAACAAGTACTTGCCCTAATTCATGAAAACTATAGTAATAGTGAGTTGGATTTGAATTGGTTAGTTGATAAACTGGATATTAGCTATTCACACCTTAGAAAAATTATTAAAGATAACTTAGGTGTGACGTTTATCCATTATCTTAATCATTTACGTATTAATGAATCGAAGGTATTACTGGCAAAAGCAGAGTTGACTGTAAAAGATATTGCCATACAGATTGGTTACAATAATACGCAGAGTTTTACAAGGTATTTCAAAAAAATATGAAGGGATAACGCCAGGGGAGTTTCGTGACCTATAAGATTAGGGTTATATTAAATATTTGGATTGTGTTTCGAGCGATAACCAGTAGGACTGATCCCCATATGTTTCTTAAATAATCTTGAAAAATAATAGATATCCGAATAACCAAGGCTTGTAGCAATATGACTAATGGCATCACGCCCTAGTAATAATTGTTCACAAGCTTTTTTTTATTTTGATGGTATTTATATATTGAATAGGAGCCATCCCATAATGTTTCTTAAAAAGACGGATAAAATAGTTAGGGTGTAAATGAAGCTTGTTAGCCATCTCTTCAACGGTTAATTGACGATGCATATTTTGCTTAATATAATCCATGACTTCAAACATCTGCGTCAGGTAGAGTTGAGGTTCTATGGTTATAATATCATTCTGAATCATATCAAAATAAGTTAAAATTATACGGTTAAACAGATCATAAGATTTTAGAGTGTGAATAACAGAGGGACCTTGGTTATAAGTATGGGTCAAAGTATCAAAAAGATCAACAAAATAAGCATACTGGGTATCATCTAAATGAAGATTATAGGGACAGCGTATCCTATCAAAGAGGTCAAGGTTATGGTTATCCGTAGTCATGAGAAAATGGCAGTAATAGTGGTCAAAATAGTCGCTGTCAACATGATAGGTTTGACAGGTGTGAAGAGGTAAGAGAAGTAAATCCCCTTTTGAAGCCGTAAAGGATGTATCGTTAATCATAAAAGAGAGTTGGCCTTCGGTGATGAGATACAATTTATTAAGGTAAGGTACAAATTGATCATCACCCCATTGGTCTTTATGTACCCGATGGCGAAAGACTGCGTTTAGGTTATAGTTAATATTGTGAAAGTCTATAACTGGTGCTTGAATATAATTCATACGCCATAAATCTCCTTACAATGATTATTAGTTGATTAAAAGTTTATCACTAAAGTTAATATAATGCAAATAATGTGTGGAATAATCCATGTTCTTATTCCAGGAATAATGATATAAATAATTTAAGTTATACATAAGTGCATCCATGTAACATTATACGTGTAATAAAAAATAATAGTATAGGCATGAATAAAAATAGAGAGCGGTGGTAAACATGTATATTTTTTGTGAAGATAGAAAGAGACCCATAACGTCAAGAGAAGAGGGAGGGTATATAAAACGCAATCAACGGGCATTCAGTGGTGAAGCAAGACCAGGAGAAATCTATACGTTTCAGTTATGCATAAGCCATGACGAACCCATATCAAAAGTGAACTTACTATTTGATTCATTGGTTGGTGAAAGTGACTTGACAGATTATATTGCAGCTAAGCACATTACATGTTACAACTTAGAAGGTATTGATGCTGATGGTACCCCGTATAAACATGATGGTGTGACTATAGATGGTTATCAAGTGTTTTGGATAGGAATAGAAGTACCAGAAAATGTGACACCAGGCAACTATTTGGGTACTGTCCATGTTATGGTCCATGGTGAAGAAGAAGCACATGTTGCATTACAACTTCATGTAGAAGGCGACGTATTGTCACATAAAGGTTATGATGATTTATGGAGGCTATCAAGATTACAGTGGCTAAACAGTACCATCGGTCAAGAAGAATATGTGCCGGCAGAATTTGAACCAGTTACCTTGAATGAGCAGATTATAACCATTAAAGGACGTCATATTACAGTAGATAATGCTTGTTTACCTACTGAGATAACCAGCTATTTTAATGAAGATCTAAGTGGTGTAGAAGATAAAGCTTATGGGGTGCTCAGAGAGCCCATTACATTTGAATTGTTTGCAGATTCAGGGAATTCACTTCCATTTACAGCTACTATTAGTAGAGAAAATAAGTCATCAGAGAGCGTTCAATTAAAGAGCCAACGAGTGGGTGAAAAAGTAGATATCGAGCACCAGCTACAAGTTGAATATGATGGTTTTATGTCTCTAAGGACAACCCTAATAGCCAAAGAAGATTTGATTTTAAGGGAGGTGCAAGTGAAGGTACCTTTTACGGAGTATGCGTCTAGGTATAGTATGGGATTAGGAAAAGAGGGTGGAGCCTTTCGACCTGTTGACTTTCAGTGGAATGATGAACATCAAGATACTATTTGGGTTGGTAATATTAATGGAGGATTAGCGTGTACGTTCCTAGATGATGATTACGAAAGACCATTTGTCAACGTCTATTATAATCAAAGAAAAAGACAGAAGCCTATTTGGGATAATGAAGGTAAAGGACGTATTAGGCTAAGTAAAGAAACCTCAGGAAGTAATCTATTCGTTACAACAGGTTCTATGGTCATCAATAAAGGTGAAAGCAAAACCTTCATCATTAATTTTTATATGACACCTTTTAAGTGTATAGATTATGCAAAACATTGGCAAACGCGGTACTATCACCCACATGAAAATGCAAAACAAACAGATTGGTTAACAGAGATGCATGACTTACATTGTAATTACTTAAATATTCATCATGGGCAAGAATTACATCCTTTTATTAACTATCCATTTGTAGAAGTAGACGCTATGAAATCGTTCATTCAGGAGGCACACGCTAGAGATAAGCATGTTAAGGTTTACTATACCCATAGAGAGATTACCAATCACGTTAAAGAATTATGGTCCTTTTACAGTTTAGGTGAAGAAATTTTCCCCAAACAAAACCCAGATGAAGTACTTTTCTGGAAAGCCATAGATCCGACAAAATGGTTGAATGATGATTTACTCGTAAAACGTAAGATGTGGGTAGAAGAGAATATTGATGAAACGCTCATACCTGCATGGCAACACGATTTTCAGCATGGAAAATATGAAGGTCAGACATGTGCCTCCATTTTGGTTAATCCAAAATCGCGTTTGAATAATTTCTATCTAGAAGGATTAGATTGGTTAGTTAAAACCGTAGGTATAGATGGCATCTATATCGATGATGTAGCATACGATCGTCATACGATGCAACGTGTCAGAAAGATACTTGACCAAAAAAAAGAACGCCACTATTGATTTCCATTCATGGAATCACATGAATGAACATGCTGGCATGGTTAATTGTACATTACTCTATAAAGAGCTATTACCCTATGTCGACAGCCTATGGTTTGGAGAAGGTTTCAATTATGCTAAAAATCCTGATTATTGGATGGTTGAGATATCGGGTATGCCATTTGGACTTATGGGTGAGATGCTTCAGAACGATGGACATATGTTCAGGGGTATGGTTTATGGTATGACCAATCGCAGTGGCTGGGGTAAAGTACAGCCGACAGCTATCTATGCCTTATGGGATGAGTTTCATATAGAAGCCAGTAAAATGTACGGTTATTGGGATAGTAATTGTCCTGTTAAAGTGAAGAACAAGAAGATATGTGCCACAGCTTACTTAAAGGAAGATGCTATGCTCATTACTATAGGTAGTTGGAGTGAGCAAGATGAAGTGGTAGCTCTTGATATCGATTGGGAGCAGATTGGATTTCATAATCATGATGTTAATGCTAAAAAAGTAGCTATAGAGGGATATCAACAAGAGGAAATGGTGAATTTGGAAGCGTTGGGTATTGAGGCTGGAACTGGAGCTGTTCTTTTGATTAAAAAAAATGGGACGCTGTTAATGAAGGGTTTGAAAATCAAAATCTAAATGTACATGAATTAAAGAATGAAGTGTTTTGAATAGTTAATGTTTGTGCTGCGTTCACGGATGGCTGGAGGTTATGTGGCTGTCTAATGATAACATATTTGTTGGCTAGTGGTTTCTTGGAAAACATAATCAGGTTAAGCTTTTCAGCCCCGCTAAACGTCCATGTTTAGCGGGGCTGGCTACGCCGTCCGTGGCTTCGCTTACCGCTTAACCTGATTATATTTTCCTGTGGAATAGACGTATGTTATCATGGACAGCATCTGCGATATTGACGTATGCTTTCTATGGGATATTTGTTGTATATGAAGGTTTATTATTTTTTATATCTTACTTAAACATTATCAAAAATTCATTAACTTATAATATTAAACCCGTAGCCAAAACTCACTAGCCTAGTAGGTAAATAGGGGTGTAAAAAAAAGGGATGTTTAAATATTTGTTAGGAAATCTTAGCCCATGATAAGGTATATACCGTTAAAAAACTTATTGTCTGACCAACGGGAGTTTTAAGTTTTAGGGATATGCCTTATCATGGGCTTTAGTTTTCCTTCAAATAGTTAACCTTTCCTGTTTTACACCCTATTTACCTACGAATGTCTTGTACATTATACAATTACACCTACCATCCCCTATCCAACGACAATTCTTACGCAAACAACCCCGCACATTATCCATCATATACCAAAACCCCATCTCGATTCAATACAACACATAACACCCCAAACACACCCCGAAAATCCAATGAATCCATATACCCCTTGGAAAATAACCCCACAAAGGCTATAATAATATTATTAAACATATGGAGACTAATCAATGAAAAATATAAAAGAAACGGACTTATACGAACCTATTCAAAAGTACTTTACAGATCTAGGTTATCAAGTAAACGGCGAAGTCAAAACCTTAGACGTAACGGCAGTCAAAGACGATAAACTAGTCGTTATTGAACTGAAAAAGAACTTGAATATGAAACTCCTCATCCAAGGAGTCAAAAGACAGCGTCTAACTGACCAAGTCTATATTGCGGTCCAACGTCCTAAGAAAACTTTTTCAAGAGATTGGAGAGATAAAATCCACCTTATTAGGAGACTGGAGCTAGGATTAATCGTAGTCTCTTTTACCAGGAAAAATCCTCTTGTTCAGGTCATATGCGATCCCAAGCCTTTTAACCGAGCACAAAGCATGAACCGAGCTAAAAGAAAGCAAAAAGGCATTCTTGATGAGATAAAGGAACGTAGTGGGGATTATAATGTGGGGGGAAGTACCAGGAAGAAAGTGATGACTGCTTATAGAGAAAAGTCCATACATATCGCTTGTTGTCTGCATCGTTATGGGGAATTATCACCTAAGAAATTAAGGGAATTAGGAACAGGTGATAAAACCACATCCATTGTAAGTAAGAATTTCTATGGGTGGTTTGAGAGAATTAGAAGAGGTGTTTATGGGTTAACAGATGCTGGACAGAAAGGGCTGGAGGAATATAAAGTAATAACGAAACATTATCAATTGCGCATTCAGGAACGAGAAAAAGAAATGGCAGTTACACAGGAAGAAGGTAAAATATCATAATGCACCAGGAAATTATAAAAAACTATAAAGAAG
>JDSF01000233.1_pt1 | contig 31857 bp, 44 predicted proteins | sample 199441 | NCBI WGS metagenome assembly JDSF01 (sample SAMN02592751, study PRJNA231836) | bioreactor metagenome | isolation source: continuous culture bioreactor denitrification-DNRA | place: Germany: Bremen
CACAATATATGGTTTTCTGTATCTAGCCACTCTTAAGCCAGTAAAAACCGTTATTTTGCCTATAAATATTGCGAATTATATTACATAGTTAATGCGTTAATGATATAAATTATATATACTGATTTTGGAGGTTTTAACATGCTCATTATTAAGTTATATTAAGCACGCTTATAGCTCCTTGCAGTTTCTTTACCTTATTTCTTACTCTTGTTCATTCTCATAGGTTTAAACGCCAATTTATGGGTTATGCGCATACCACCAAGCTTCTTCACCGGTTGCCTATTGACTCTCTTTTCAAAGAAAACAATAAGTTCATATAATCCTGTTGCTACTATTGCCAAAATAATAATACTCATAATAACCCAATCCATCTTAAGAACCTGACTACCATACAAAATAAGATGCCCAAGACCATTCTTACCTGCAATAAATTCACCTATAATTACACCAATTAACGATAAACCAATGTTTACCTTCATCGTGCTGATGATATTGGATATATTAGCTGGAATAACCACCTTCATCAGTACGTCTTTCTTCGTACCATTAAAGGTATAGATTAATTTAATTTTTTCCCCAGATACATTAATAAACCCATTGAAAACATTAATAATCGTTACCACAATAGCCACAGTAAGAGCAGTAATAATAATGGATTTTTGATTATGTCCTAACCAAACAATAATAATCGGTGCTAAAGCAGTCTTTGGAAGACTATTAAAGACCACAAGATAAGGTTCTAATATTTTTGATAATTGTCGATTCCACCATAACAACGTAGCAATTAAAATACCCAGTATGGTACCAAGGGCAAAACTTATAATGGTTTCATATAGTGTAATGCTACATGGTAGAAAATCGACCCGTTAATAACCATTTCTATAAAAACACGCCATACACGACGCGGAGAACTGAATATAAAAGGCTCAATTAAACCTGTCACAGCACCTATTTCCCAGGCAATGATCAGTACAATGAGTATCAGTACTTGATAAAAGATGATAAGCCTTCTGTTTCTAAGGGCTTTTTTTTAAATAACGGGTTTGTTCAGGAGATACTTGCTTAGTCATTCACATCCATCTCCTTCCATATAGCATTAAAATAATCACCAAATTCTGGTGCGCTTCTAGACGTAAAAGGTGTTCGATTAGGAATTGAAAGCTTAATATCAAAAAATACGTTTTATAGATGCAGGTCTTTTACTAAGAACAACAACTTTGTCAGCCATACTAATAGCTTCAGCTATATGTAAGAACTTAAAACTTCATGGCGTAAAAGATTTCAAGGAAAAAAAGAAAGTAAAAACTTTTTTATACTAAAAAAAATTTAGTGTATCATTACTTCAAGGGTATGACCATCCCATGTCATAGAAGAAATCAGTTTCATAAGTAAGTTTCGCTTTTCCACTGACGTTAATAAGTCATTTAATCCAGGGTCACTAACAGAAAGACCGATTAATTGGTCAAAAGCTTGAAATAGTTGTTCTTCAGCTTTAAAACCATTCAAATTCATAAGACCACAATCAGAATTCTTCCTATGCTTACATTGGTAATAGAGATATCGAAGTTGGTGATGCTGATAGATACCTTTTACTTCTAATGGCAAGTGGCAAGCTTTGCAATGTAGTAAGGGATAGAGAAGGGCTTCTTTCTGGTTGAATTGACTAGTGTGATAGGTTTGTTGGAGTATAGATTGAATTGAAATCCATTGTTTGGAGGGTATAATAGGAGCATGATGACCAACAGCAATAATCCATTGGGTTATGGATTTTCTCGATACTTTATACTTTTCTTCATGGTGCTTGTTATAAGCCATAATACCGTGATTACCATCAAATGACTCCACAGTAAGATCAGGATCCATAAAAGCTTTATGATGTAAGAAATAGTTATAAGCTCGTTGGTCTGCTGCCATATATACGGGATTCATTAGAATGTTTTTTAGAGCGCTTAAGCTGAATGTTTTGTTACGACGACTCTTTAGGTGATGACGTAGCGTGTAAGATTGAAGTTCTTGTAGGGATTTACATTGTTCATACCCATTGAAAATCTCTTTTACACGAGTAGCCTCTTCAGGGATTAATTCTAAAATTGCACTTGACTTTCCTTCTGACGTGTTAATTCGACGTGACCGGTAACCTAGGGGCGTCATACCACCTAACCACCGACCAGATTCAGCTAATTTATACATATTATCTTGAATGCGCTCAGCAATGGTTTCACGTTCTAGTTGTGCAAAAACACTAGCAATATACATCATAGCCCTTCCCATTGGTGTAGACGTATCAAAATGATCACGTATACTTACAAATTCAATATGATAGTGAGTTAATAATTCCAAGATGGTTGAGAAGTCTAGAACGTTACGACTGATTCTATCCAAGCGGTAACAGATCAATACATCAAATTTCTTCTCCCTGGCATCTTGAAGCATATTTTGAAATCCTGGTCGTTTTGTATGACTCCCAGAAAAAACCTTCATCTTCATAAACAAGTAAGTGCGTAACGTTAAAATGTGCGTGAGCATATTCCCGACATAGACCGATTTGATTCTTTATGGACTCGCCAGAAGCTGTTGCTTTTGATTTTCGTGAATAGATAGCTATATTCATATTGAGCATCCTGTCATATAGTCTTGTTAATACTATATGATAGATATAGCCATAAAATCAGTGGAATTACCATAAAGCTATTTTTTGCTTTTGTGCAGGTCTTCAGCAATATCCCTTGTATGTTTAAGGGTTTTTAATATAATGCGCTTGGTCTGGTCATCCATCAGTTCACCATGATATTTTAAATCATCTACTTCTTCTAATTTTTCAATGATGGTATCCAGGTCAATATTAATTGATTTGTGATCTCTTGGCTCTCTTACTGGGAGAGAGTGGTTACTTCTCCCAAGAAGATAATCGGTGGTCGTATGAAGGGCTAGTGCTATTCTATTGATGATTTCCCCTTTTGGTTCTCTAAGATTGTTTTCATAGCGAGACATGGTTGCTTCGGTAACATTTACCTTAACAGCCAGTTCTTTTTGCGTTAATTGCTTTTTTTTTCTAAGCTTCAATATTCGATAACCAATTGAATTTCTGTTCATGTCATACACCACTTTATCATTTTTTTTAGTTTGGTAAGAAAATAACTAATAAGAATATACCTAACCATAACTATGTGTGAAAACGCTTACATAAGGAGGCTAATTTCATCTTATAGGAAACTCCTTGATTCAGCATATACGATTGGAACGTTCACATATACGTTAAGGAAACTTTCCTAACGGACAAATCCGCATTGTGGAACGAGGCAAAGCATACTTATCTTGTGTATAGATTAATAATTTCTTCAATTTTGAGTGAATTTTCGCCTTTATTTACTAATTGTGGAGCCTTCGCGATATTTCACTAATAGTATAATACTAACTTACCAAAATTAAAATTAGTATTACCAAAAAAAATACAAACTATTGGTTGACACTTACCAAATGGTATGGTACGATTGTCTTGTTTGAATGGTAAGTGCTGGAGGTGAAGGTATGAATACATATAAATTAAAGTCTGCCAGAGCTTCAATGGGATATACACAGGTAGAAATGGCGAAAATGTTATCCATAACACAGAAAACATACAACAGAAAAGAATTAGGTATTGTGGATTTTAACTTACGAGAAGTTACCAAAATTATAAATATCCTAAAGCTTGATGTTGACAATGTGTATGCCATTTTTTTTAAATGACAATATTACCAATTGTATATCTGATGAAGTATCTAAGAATGCTTAATTTTGAGTCGTACTTAATATATTTTAGGCTTAAATAAAAAAAAATATGCCTTAAATAATATTATATGTTTGAAATTACAAATAATATATGATAATATATATCCATATTAATTTTGGAAGGAGTGGTTTATGATGACAAAACTAAATGTGAAAGTAAACAAGGTAACTCGACAATTTCAGATCGTAACTGCTCCCAGGGAAAAAACAATGATATAGGATATGATTGACCTAGAGCAGTATCATTTATTGCCTAGGTATTGTTTTATATAAGATTAGACGGATTAAACAAGTCTAACCATAAAATGAACTTTATAAAGATAAGCATCATTGCTTCATCATCTTGTATGATGAGTAAAATGCTTATGTCATGAGAATGATTTTTAAGATATAGGTGAATGCCATATATCTTGTTTATAAATCTAGCGCGATAAATTATATTGTGCTAGATTTTTTTTCTGGGAAGAAAAGGATGGTAATAAACTTAATGAAGTTAGAGACATATGGATGGAATGAAACAAACCAAAAGTATTTACAAGATTTTGAAGGAAAAGAACTCATACCTGCTCGTGTATTAGTTGAACACCGTGGTCATTTTCGTTTAATGACAGAAGATGGTGAAATCACAGGTATTATTGCTGGTAAATTATATTATGATATGAGTAAAGAAGCATTACCAGCTGTAGGCGATTGGGTATTGGTAGCCCCCATTAAAGGTGAAGACAAAGGAGTCATACACCATATATTACCAAGAAAAAAGCCAATTTGTAAGAAAGATAGCTGGTAAAACTACAGAAGGGCAAGTTGTTGCTGCTAATTTTGACTATGTATTTATTATGACAGCTCTTAATAATAATTTCAATATAAACCGTTTGGAGCGATATTTAACCGTGGCTTGGGATAGTGGCGCAGAGCCAATTATTGTTCTAAGCAAAGCGGATCTGTGCCAAGATGTAGAAGAGAAAGTAGAAGAGGTAGAAGCTGTTGCATTAGGTGTGAAAGTATATGCTATTAGTTCGTTAGAAGGTGTGGGTGTAGAAGACATTGAACAATACTGTATGGATGGAAAAACAGCAGTAGTTCTCGGATCCTCAGGTGTAGGGAAATCCACGATGATTAATACACTTTGTAAGGAAGAAATACTAAAAGTTAATGCAGCCAGAGAAGATGATGATCGTGGACGACATACCACGACCCATAGACAATTAGTATTCATGCAAAACGGTGGAATGATAATTGATACGCCAGGTATGCGGGAACTTGGTTTATGGCATAATGATGATGATGAGCACGGCGTACAAGACGTTTTTAGTGAAATAGAAGGGCTTGCTGCTCAGTGTCGTTTTAGAGATTGTACATTCGGGAGAACCAGGATGTGCTGTATTACGAGCAATAGAAGATGGGGAATTATCAGCCGACCGACTAGATAGTTTTCATAAACTTGAAAAAGAGTTAGCCTTTATTGAGAGAAAGAAGAACGATCGATTGCGCTTAGAAGAAAAACGAAGAATTAAAAATTTATGTAAAAAAAGTAAAAATAGATAAATAAGCTATTTAGTCATTAGCTGATAAGGAAACCATATATCATGTTAATAGCTACACTGTACAGTTTCTATTTATGTTTTGTTAGGGCATAGATAAAACAAATCAGGTACCTATTAGTATGCATATATGGTTTTATTCGGTTCATCATTTTAGGTAAGAAAGGGATTCATATTTTTTATATAACATGATATAATGAATAGAATACGTATAAATTAGAGCAACTTATATTGGACTAATGATGTAAGTTAACTATAATAGTACGTTCAATATTATGGAATTGTTTCAAAGGGTGATTGTATTGAAAATTGGTATATTTGATTCAGGTATTGGTGGTATAACAGTGTTACATGAAGCACTGAAGATGTTACCTCATGAAGAGTTTATTTATTATGCAGATTCTAAAAAATGCGCCTTATGGTACGAAGCCGAAGGAACAAGTGAAATACTATATAGAACAAGTCGTTACGTTTCTAAAAAAGAAGGACATTGATGTACTTGTTATAGCATGTAATACAGCCACGAGTATAGCTGTACAAGAATTACGAGAGCGATATGACTTTCCCATAATCGGTATGGAGCCTGCAGTCAAGTATGCACTAGAACAAGAAAAAGAAAAGCGAATTCTTGTGACGGCTACAGACCTAACCCTAAAAGAAGAGAAATATCAAAATCTGGTGAGTAAGCTTGATGAGTTAGCACGGGTTGATTCTTTAGCTTTACCAAAGTTGGTTGAGTTAGCAGAACAAAACACTTTTGATAGAGAGGAAGTTATGGCTTATTTACAAGAAGCATTAGCTCCTTTTGATTTTAACTTATATGGTGCTGTTGTTTTGGGGTGTACTCATTTTCCATATTTTAAAAAACATATTCAAGAAATAGTACCTGAGCACATTAAAATAGTTGATGGAAATATTGGGACGATCCGGCATTTGAAAAAACATATTAACCAATAAACATGTAAGGTTTAGTGACCATGGTGGGTCTATTGCTTTCTATTATGCTGGAAAAAAAAGAGATAGCAACAACACAATACTGAATAACTATCTAAAGCGATTAACAGAAAACTAGGTGGGTCTAGTATCAATTATAGATATCACATAAGATGACCAAAGAGAGGGCTGGGACCATGATATTATCAGGGCAAGAGATCAGGAATCAATTAGGACAAACCATACATATTGAACCATTTCATGAGAGCCAACTTAATCCTAACAGCTATAATCTTCGACTTTATCATGAACTGCTTGTTTATGAGAACGAAGAATTAGATATGAAAAAAGTGAATACAGCAAATAAAATTGTCATACCAGAAGAAGGTTTGCTATTAGAACCTGGGAAACTGTATTTAGGTAGAACAGTTGAATATACCAAGACTGATAATTATGTACCCATGTTAGAAGGGCGTTCATCTATTGGACGATTGGGGCTTTTTATTCACGTAACAGCTGGTTTCGGTGATGTTGGTTTCAGCGGGTATTGGACACTTGAGATTTTTTGCGTGCAACCGATTAGGATATACCCTCAAGTTGAGGTCTGTCAGATATACTATCACACCATAGATGGTGATTATACCACATATAATAGTGGCAAGTATCAAAACAATGAGGGGATACAGCCAAGTTTATTATATCAGGATTTTTTGAAGAAAGAAGAAAAATAAAACGAGGTTATATGAGAGTAGGAGATATTAATATGGGTTCAAAAAAGTTTTATAAAGATGCTAAGGAATTAATTATTTTTGTAATCGTCGTTGTTGCCAGTGTATTACTTGTTCAAAGTTTTGTGATTACATCCACTAAGGTACAACAACATTCTATGGAAAATACATTAATAGAAAATGATTTTTTATTTGCCGAAAAACTGAGTTATCGTCTTACAGATCCTAAATTAGGCGATATCATTGTATTTCTACAAGAAAGACCAGAAGGATTTAAAGGAAATCCATTGGGTATTACCATTGATGATATTAAGAATAAGTTTATAAAAGATGAGTATAACAATAAGGTTCCACCAAGAATGCGATATGTAAAACGTGTCATTGGCTTACCAGGTGATATCATTGATATTCGAGAAGGCATAGTTTATGTGAATGATAAAGCACTAGACGAACCTTATATAAAAGGTGACCCTACAGATGCAAGGACACATCTTGACTATCCAGTAACAGTTCCAGAAAAGCAAATATTTGTTCTTGGCGATAACCGTAAAGCAAGTAATGACAGTCGTAATTTTGGGTGTGTTGATCAGAGTTTAATTGAAGGTAAAGTGGTTCTTCGATTATGGCCATTAAATAAGATAAGAGTATTCTAAAGCAGAAGATGTAGTATTTGGAAATGTATCCAAGTAAAACGGCTTTTTTGTAAGTTACATATAGCATCTGCTATATCATGTGTAACCAATAAAGCGGTTTTATTTTCTTGTTTGATGATGGTTCCTATTTCATCTCCAGCTGATAAACGTGTTTGATAATCCAGAGCTGAAAAAAGGTTCATCTAACAGTAGAATATCAGGTTTCAAAGCCAAAGTACGTATTAGAGCTGCTCGTTGTCTCATCCCTCCTGATAATTGTGAGGTTTATAGTTTCTAAAATCATATAAACCATATTGCTTTAATAAGTCATCTATATACGCAAGACTCTCTTGAGATAATTGATGATTAATCTCTAGACCAAGAAGAACATTACGGTAGACCGTTCGCCATTCAAAAAAAAGATGGTCTTTTTTGAAGCATATACCCAGTGTAGTGAGAGTCACTGTTAATCAAGGATGTATCCAAGGTTACGCTACCATGTGAAGGCTCAAGGAGACCAGAAATTAAGGATAACAGAGTAGACTTACCACAGCCACTAGGACCAACGATACTTATGAAATCTCCCTTATTGACATTTAAGTTAATATGATCAAGAGTTTTTGTTTCGCCTTTTGGCGTATGATAGATGTAAGATAAATCTTCAATTTTTTTTAATAAAGGAGACATATTGAACCTCCTGAGCTTAGAATCATACTATATTCTATTACAACAGCTACCAATATGTGTGAACAAACGGCTACATGTTGGTTGCGAATTTGATACATCTTATACAGGTAATCATGTCAAAAATAGAAAGTTAGAGGTGAAGAAATGGGTTTACGTTTTCTCTTATATTTAGGTATGCTAGGGATTGGCATATTCATAGGTTCTAAAGGTATGTCCCATAAAAAAAATATTAGACCGTATGGACAAGCTACAACTAGGAGCCTTAGTGGTTTTATTATTTGTCATGGGTATTCGAATCGGTGCAGATGACACCGTTGTTAGTCAAGTAGGCAATCTAGGCCTGAAGGCACTTATTATTACAGTCTTTGCCGTAGCATTTAGTGTATTATTTGTATGGTTACTAAGAAAGTTTAGAAAAATAGACAAGAAAGGCGAAAGAATATGACAGTTATTATCATGCTAACCGTATTTCTGGGGATAGCTTTTGGATATTTGGCTTTCCCTGTGGATATGTTATCCTATACCGACTACATTATGGACTTCGGTCTTTGCCTATTACTCCTTCTAGTTGGTATCGATATCGGACGACAGAAAAAAAATGTACTGCAAGACATCAAACATATGGGATTTTCAATCATATTAGTTCCAATACTCATAGCTCTAGGAAGTATCGTTGGTGCTACCGTCGGAGGGCTTGTTATTGGTATGCCCATGAATGAGTCATCAGCAATAGGTGGAGGATTAGGTTGGTACTCTATCTCAGCGGTTTTATTATCCGATTATTCTACGGAAATATCAGCTATCGCCTTCCTTAGTAATGTTATGCGTGAAATCATAGCCATACTAGCCATTCCATTCATAGCTAAGTACATAGGTTATATGGAAAGTGCTGCTCCATCAGGTGCTACTGCCATGGATACAACGTTACCTATTATTACCAAATATACGGATTCTAAAACTGCTGTCCTAGCCTTTATCACTGGAGTTGTCTTATCACTACTTGTCCCAATACTCGTACCCCTTCTTATAGGATTGGGGTAATTGGAGTAAAACTAAAGGGGACTGTCTCATATAAACCAAAGTATATAGCCTACAAAGTTGCTTATATAAGACAGCTCCCTTTTATTAAACTACCCCATCATTTTATTCTATATTTTTTAATAGCTTCTTCAGCAAACTCTGTCGTCACAAGTTCATCATACTCCACACGAGCATCCAACTCTCCAGCTGAATCTAAAATATTCTGCAGTAGATCCAAACCAGCCTTTTCAAAATAAGGATCTTTACGCCAAGTACCTTGGCTCTTATATCGCTGTACAATCTGTATTAACAGATCCATATCGGTATCATCAAATTGAGGCTTTATCACCTTAGCTATTTCTTCAGGTGTATGTGCTTCAACCCATAACTGACCTTTATAGATAGCATTAGTAAACTTCTGAATAATCTCAGGGTTGGCTTTTAGATAACTTCTCTCTGCCATATAAGCTGTATAAGGAACCAAACCACTCTCAACACCTAGAGAAGCCACCACATATCCCTTACCTTCGTTCTCTATCTTAGAAGCAGAAGGTTCAAATTCAGCTGTATAATCACCTGTACCACCAATAAATGAGCCAGCAGTTGCTGTAAAATCAATATTGGTTAGAAGTTCGACATCTTTATGTGGATCAATGTTATTCATCTTCAGTATGTACTCGAGAACCATCTGTGGCATACCACCTGGTCGACCTCCAATAATGGTCTTACCCTTTATGTTATTCCAATCAAAATCTTCTTGTGTTCGACCAATAAGGAAATTACCTGCACGTTGCGTCAACTGTGCAAAATTAACCACATAATCTTCCTTACCTTCATTCTTAACGTAAATTGAAGCTTCAGGTCCCATAAAAGCGATGTCCGCATTATTTGAAATCAATGCTGTCATGGATTTATCGGCTCCCCATCCTGTCGTAAGTTCAATATCCAATCCTTCGTCTTTAAAGAAACCTTTCTCAATAGCAACATACTGTGGTGCATAGAAGATTGAGTGTACAACTTCATTAAGTCTTACAGTTGTCAGGTTCTTGTTACTATTACACCCATTTAGCAGGGTTGTCATGATAACAAGTGTAAGTACAATGATGCTAATCCATTTTTTCTTCACGAAAAAAAATCCTCCTTAATAGTGGGCATACAGACAAACAGCAAGCGCTGCTTGCTTTTATGAAATTATAGTATGCAAGAGAGATTGTACCTGTTACAAGGCAGCTTAGCCAACAAAACAGTAGATCAGGTAATGCCCATATATAGAAAATAAGGTTTTTTATGGAGGGTGGTTTAATAAATCTATAAAGAATCTACATGAGGTTTACTTTTATATAAGATAATATTATATGGACATAGAATGTTAACTTTATGAACATATTAATGAATATAGGGAAATATTATTAATAAAGTTAAGGTAAATTATTAATTAATCTAAATAAACCTTTTCAAGAATGTCTATATATGTTAGAATATGTTGGGAATTTGTCTCACGAAGACATTTTCCTAAAAAGGTGACGAAAGATGAAAAAAGGCTTGAAAGAGATTTTACAGTATTATATTGTATTTTTTAAAATCGGCTTATTAACCATTGGTGGTGGCTATGCTATGTTACCAATGATTGAAAAAGAAATAGTTGAAAAGCATAAGTGGTCAACAGATGAGGAAGTGATGAATAGCTATGCATTGGCTCAATCCATACCTGGTGTTATTGCTGTGAATACAGCCACTTTATTAGGTATTAGATTGAAAGGCTTTTGGGGTGCTGTTGCAGCGTCTCTAGGTGTTATATCACCATCACTGATTATCATTACCATTATTGCAATCTTTTTTAATAAGTTTCGAGAGGTAAGTGAAGTTGCTAATGCTTTTCGAGGTATTCGAATAGCTGTACTTGCTTTATTGATCTTATCGGTTTATAAGATGATTAAGAAAATCGTACACGATATATGGGGCATATTATTAGCTATCCTTTCTTTTATATGTGTTATGATTGTGGGTATTTCACCTGTATGGGTTATTATAGGTGCCACAGTTCTAAGTATCACTATTTACTACAGAAAGGAAAAGAATAATGATAATAGCTAGATTGTTCTATGAATTTTTTAAGATTGGATTACTGACTTATGGTGGTGGATTAGCCATGTTGCCTTTGTTACAAGAAAAGGCTGTACAATTTTCATGGTTAACAGAAGAGCAGTTTGCAGACATGATTGCTATATCCCAATCCACACCAGGACCCATTGCCATTAACATGGCAACCTTCGTAGGTTTTGACCAAGCAGGTATATTAGGTGCACTATTTGCATCAATTGGCGTTATCCTACCAGGATTTCTCATTATACTTATTGTATCAAAGTTTTTACACCATTTTAACGAGAAACCAGTTGTAAAAGCTGTTTTTGTCGGGTTAAGAGCCGCAGTAGTGGGATTAATTTTAACAGCGCTTGTTAACGTAGCTATGGTTTCAATTATTCACGTTGATGCCTACAAGGAAACCAAGGAACTATTATCTCTTGTGGATGCTAAGTCTCTTATTCTTTTTTGCAGTTAGCTTATACGCAGTTTTACGATATAAAAAACATCCGATATATTACATTGCAACAGCAGGCATCATAGGCATTATCATTTGGTAATGCTATGCGCACTTGAAGGGGTGATAAGATGAAATTCGTTCTAGATGCACACACTCACACCATTGTCAGTGGGCATGCATACAGCACCATCCAAGAAGTAGTTCACGAAGCAGCAAAAAAAAGGCTTAGAACTTGTAGCCATAACAGATCATGCACCATCTATGCCAGGAGCCACACATATATTTTATTTCAATAACATGTCGGTTTTGCCTGACTACATTGAAGGGGTACGTGTGTTAAAAGGCATAGAAACCAATATTATTAACTATGATGGCGGGATTGATGTTGATGATTACTCTCTGAGTCAAATGGATATTGTTATTGCTAGTTTACATCCACCATGTATTGGTTTTGGCGATATAGAGCAAAATACAAAGGCGATTATTGGTGCCATGAAGAATCCTCATGTGAACATTATAGGACATCCTGATGATGCCAGATATCCTCTGGATTATGACCGTATCGTTCAGGCTGCCAAAGAGCACAAAGTTTTACTAGAAGTAAACAACAGTTCACTGAATCCAAAAGGTTTTCGTAAGGGAAGAGAAAAGATCACGCTTATGTTAGAAAAGTGTAAGAAAGAGAATGTGCCTGTTATCGTTAACAGTGATGCACATATCTCGTTTGATGTTGGTAATTTTAATTATGTCATTCCACTGTTGGAGTCCATAGACTTCCCAGAAGAGCTTATTATTAATACAACAGTGGAAAAATTAAAAAAGCTTCATAAAGCATTAAATTTTTTCTTTACTTTAATATTTCAAAGTGGTAAAATTTGATTGAGGAGTTGTTATTAAGTTAGAAAGGGAGAAGGATAAATGAGCAAAAGCATTAAATCGCATGAATTGGACAAACTATTTGAAGCGATATTGAATCTTAAAGATCCTGATGAATGTTATCTGTTTTTTGAAGATATTTGTACGGTTAATGAACTACAATCACTTGCACAGCGATTACAAGTAGCTAAGATGTTAAGAGAAAAGCACACTTACTTGGAGATTGCTGAAAAAACTGGTGCTTCTACAGCTACAATAAGTCGTGTTAATCGCTCTCTTAATTATGGTAACGACGGCTATGATATGGTATTTTCTAGAATGAAAAGCTAACGCAATTGCGTTAGCTTTTATTTTTTTTCTTTGGATTTTTCTGGTGGCTTTTTAAAAAATTGATCAATTAGCTTTTCCGCTACATATTTTTGAGCCGTGGCCTGTAAGGTTAAAAAATGTATAATACTAAACAATTCTAAGATATCTTTATCATCGGAATCTGAGTCTTCAAAGGTATTTCTAGCAATATTAATGGTATTTTCAATATGTTCTTTGAAAAATTTAAATTCGTCCTTTTGAACATTTAATAATGTATCATAGAATGTATCCAATGAAAACTTATCATCAGCTTCTAATTTATCAATGATTGGGGATAATAATTTCTGAATATCCGTAATGGATAACACATGTTTAAAATAATAGATAAAAATCAACATCATCATATGATCTGTTGTGTACTTCTTCTTAACTGGTGGTGGAAGAATATGATTTTTACTATAATTATTAATCATGGTTTTGGTAAGTATTTTATCATCATCTCTACGCTTCATGCGTCCAAGGTTATCATCCATAAAAGTTGTCACTTGATCCATATATAAACTGATATTAGGAATATCTTTTGAATACACAAAATCCGTCGTTTCTAGATCTTTCAATATTTTTTTTATATACTTCGAATAATCCATATCTTTCACCTCATAATATGATGAGTGAATACTTACAAATATACTAAACATCATGATTTATCGCTTTTCTTGACATAATTATTATATAGTATATAAAACTACTTATCAAGTTGTTTGTGAAATTACTTGAAGTTCTTGGTGGTCAGTTTCTTCTTTTTCAAGGGACTGAAGTTGCCTTTTTATAAGGAAAATAGTAATAATCGTCGCAATGGTATCCGATATAGGGAAGGCTATCCATATGGCTAATAGCTTATTTTCAAAGAGTGGTGGCAATATAATTAGTAAAGGAATTAAGATAATAACCTGTCGCAATAAGGATAATATAAGGGATGGAACTGCTTTTCCAAGGGATTGGAATAATGTAGATCCCACAATCTGTATACCAATAATAGGAATGGCAATGAGGATAATGCGTAGCGCCATGGTACCATCATTAATAATGGTTTCAGAGTTTTTGAAGAGCTTGATAATTAATTCTGGTATAAGCATACCAATGATTGTTCCAGCCGTTGCTAAGACCGTAGTTATAATCATGGATAACTTCAAGACTTCTTTTACACGTTTGTATTGTTTAGCACCATAATTAAATCCTGCAATAGGTTGCATACCTTGAACCACACCGAATAATGGCATGAATAAGAACATAAGTACACGATTAATAATACCATAAACTGTAAGAGCGGCATCGCCACCATAGATTTTTAGTGAATTATTCAATACGATTGCAACGATACTTCCAGCGATGTTTCTTGCAAAAGATGAAAATCCAACAGATATAACTTCCCATAAAATGTGAAAGTCAGGTTTATAATGATGTAACTTAATACGCAAAGTACTCTTACCTTGTAAGAAATAGACGATGATATAAATAAACGAAGCAAATTGAGAAATAATCGTGGCAATAGCCGCACCGCTAACGCCTAAACCAAAAACACCAATAAATAATGGATCTAGTATAAGGTTAAGGCCTGTACCAATAATCATAATCATCATGGAAACTTTTGCATTACCTTCTGCACGAATAAGGTTGTTGGTCGTCATAACAAAAGGAAAGTAAGTTGTACCAATCAGAATCACACGAATATAATCCCAAGCATACGTATAGTTATCAGGTGTTGCACCAAAGATCCTTAGTAGGGGACCTGTAAACATGAAACCAATTAGACATAGGCAGGCACTAATAATGATAATGGATAAGATAGCATTACCAGCTACGTGATTAGCTTTATCCGCATTTTTTTTCGCCTAATGCACGTGAAACCGCCGAAGCAGCACCAATTCCTATTAATAGGGAAAAGGCCATGACAACAAGTTGAATAGGCATGGCTACTGTTACACCAGCTAAGCCGAGGCCTAAGCCGTCTTTATCAACAAATTGTCCAATAAAAATACCATCTACTATATTATAGAGGGCATTAACAATCATACCCACTGTAGCAGGTAATGATAATTTCAACAATAAGGAACTAATTTTTTCACTACCAAGCATTTCATTTCTTTTATTCATAAGGTCAAGTCTCCCTTCGTAATTTTTGTATTATACCATATAATAGAAAAAAATATAAGGTGAAATTAGCAAAAGATAGCGAATGGTAAAGACCTTTGACCTCTAAATTAAAAATAGAATAGTTAATAAGCACTATATAGAGTAAGAATGTAATAAAAGGTATAGTATTTGATATTAAATTATAATTATTATGTAACATAATTGTATTATTTCTAGTGTATGATAGATGAGGGTAAATAATTAAGGTTATTTTGATGAGAGTAGTATAAGGGAGTAAGCCCAGATGACAGGATAATAATTGAGGGATTATCCTGTCAGTTTTATGGGCATTGTTAAAGCAGATAAAACGTTATGCGTCAACTTGCTATTTATCAGTAGTTTACCCAATGTTAACGTAGGGTTATTGTGATGAAAATTGGTGTATGTAATACTGGCGAATTTATGTTCGATATGATATGATAGTAGGATAGAAAATATATCCGTTAAAGATATATAAATCATATTAGATAGGTGATTAATCATTATGGACAAGAAGTACGATACACTGAATAAAAGTCAAAAAGAAGCAGTCTTACATACAGAGGGTCCACTCCTCATATTAGCTGGTGCAGGTTCAGGAAAAAACAAGGGTGTTAACCCATCGTATAGCTTACCTTATAGAAGAAAAAAAAAGTAGCACCATGGAATATTTTAGCCATTACCTTTACCAATAAGGCAGCTAAGGAAATGCGTGAAAGGGTTGATAATCTCATTGGCTATGGTAGTCAGGACATATGGGTTAGTACTTTTCACTCATCCTGTGTCCGTATTCTAAGACGTCATATTGATAAAATTGGTTACGATCGTTATTTTACAATCTATGACTCAGACGATCAGAAAAAGCTTGTTAGAGAATGTATGAAACAACTTAATATAGATCCTAAGCAATTTAAAGAAAAGAGCATTATCGGTAGTATAAGTTCAGCTAAGGACAAATTAATAACCCCTAAGCTCTATGAAAAACAAGCCAGTGACTATCGCGAAGAAGTGGTTGCTAAGGTGTACAAGCTCTATCAAGAGCAACTTAAGAAAAATAATGCCCTTGATTTTGACGATCTCTTAGTTAAGACGGTAGAACTGTTTAAATTGTGTCCAGATGTCTTAGCAAGTTATCAAGAAAAATTCAAATACATCATGGTGGATGAATACCAAGATACCAACCATGTACAATATATGTTTGTTGGTTTACTGGCGACCAAATACCGTAATCTGTGTGTTGTTGGTGACGATGATCAGTCTATCTATCGTTTTAGAGGAGCTGATATTCGTAATATCTTGAATTTTGAGAAAGATTTTGGTAATGCTAAGGTGGTAAAGCTTGAGCAGAATTATCGTTCTTCTAAGAATATATTAGAAGCGGCTAATCAAGTTATTCGTAATAACGATGGTCGAAAAAGTAAGACTTTATTTACCGATAATGATGCAGGGGATCTTATAGACTATCGCTGCATGCCTGATGAAAAAAGAGAGGCAGGATTCATAGCCAATAAAATTATAACAGGTATAGAAGACCACGGTCATAATTATCGTGATTATGCCATTTTATACCGTACCAATGCCCAATCACGTGTACTTGAGGAACGTTTTATTATGCAAAATATTCCCTATAAAATTGTTGGTGGCATATCTTTCTACCAGAGAAAAGAAATCAAAGATATCCTAGCCTATCTAAAGACCATTAATAACAGTACAGATGGTATTGCTGTTAAGCGTATCATTAATGTACCAAGAAGAGGTATTGGTGCAACAACGATTAATAGAATTGAAGAATACGCATATAATAATGATATAAGTTTCTTCCAAGCTCTCTGTGAAGTCAGTCAGATTCCCAGTATAACACGTGGAGCTAAGAAGGTAGAGTCTTTTGGTAACTTTGTATTAGGGTTACGCATTGAGATGCAGACCATGAGCCTCGTGGAATTAACCGAAGAGGTACTGAATCGAACAGGCTACAAAAAAAGAATTAGAATTAGAAGGTACCGAAGAAGCGAAGAATCGTCTTGATAATATTGGTGAGATGATTTCTAAGCTGACAGAATATGAAACCAATGCAGAAGAACCAACACTTAATGGCTTTCTTGAAGAAGTGGCATTAGTAGCCGATATTGATAACTACAATGAAGACACCAATGTAGTTGTTATGATGACCATGCATAGTGCCAAAGGACTTGAATTCCCATATGTGTTTATATCGGGTATGGAAGATGGTCTTTTTCCCAGTTTCATGAGCATATCATCTGGTCTACAAGAAGACATCGAAGAAGAGAGACGTCTATGCTATGTGGGTATTACAAGAGCAAAAGAAAAACTCTATCTCATGGGAGCTAGTTCACGTATGACCCATGGAATGACCCAGTATAATCCTATCTCTAGATTTGTTCGAGAGATTAATGATGAATTATTAGGTCTTGAAGAATCCATGCCAACCACCCATGAGAGGAATGATGCCCATGCAAAAGCATTAGAACAAGTAAGAAAACGCGCTCGTCCTTCATTACGTGAGAAGCCATACCAGGTAAAGAAAAATGTTCACACCATGCCCACGCCTTGTAATTTGAAATTAGATTACGAAGTTGGGGATTTAGTAAAACATATGAAGTTTGGTATTGGTGAAGTCATGAAAATCGCTCCAGGTGGTGCTGATTTTGAAGTTACGGTGAACTTCCCAAGTGCAGGTATTAAGAAGCTTATGGCGCGACTTGCAAACTTAAAAAAAGGCTTAAATAAAATTTTTATAAAAAAATAAGAATAAAAATCGTTTCAATATGCACAGAATAATGGTATAATTATACAAAATATATATGAAAGGTTGGTGTAAGTATGATTGAGAAATTCAAGAAAGAAGAGCTACTTAATATAAAACAAGTCAATGACTTTCTTAAGAAGTTCAACAAGGGCAAAGAGGAAGAGAAGAAGTGCAAGTGGAAAGTTTGGGTTTGGGTAACAATAGGTGCTGTGACAATCGCAGCTGGCGCATTTGCTTTATATAAGCTACTTGCACCAAATGAATTCGAAGATTTCGAAGAGGAAGACTTTGAAGAATTCGAAGAGTTTGAAGATGAAGATTTCGAAGATATGGAATACGAAGACGAGAGCAACGATGAGAACCAAGACAGCGAAGAATCTGAGGACTCTACAGAAGAAGAACCTGAAACTGAAGAAGAGTAAATCACAGCGGAGATTATATCTCCGCTATCTTTATCTTTTAGGAAAGTTCTTAATTTAGCATATGCGCTAAGGAAACTTTCCTAACGACTAAAACTTCCTACGGAAGACGAGGCGTAGCCTCTTTTCTTGAGTTATGGACTAAATATTAGTAAAATATAGAAGCTATTATATGTTACATAATCATGAACAGAACGAAATAGCTAAGGAGATACGAAACATGAAAAAGAAAGATATTGTTGAAGGACTTATAACGAAAGTGAACTTCCCGAATAAGGAGTAATGGAAATAGAGGGTGAGATGGTTGCCGTTAAGAATGTCATCCCAGGGCAGACAATCAAAGCTAGAATCACCAAGAAGAGAAGAAATAAGATTGAGGGACGTCTACTAGAGGTAGTTGAGAAGTCATCTCTAGAAGAGGAAGCACCTTGTTCTGTATTTGGTACATGTGGCGGGTGTCTGTATCAGTCACTACCCTATGAAGAACAATTGAAATTGAAGGAATCACAAGTGCTTGAATTAATTAATGAACTTGATGTACCCTATGATTATGAAGGGATTACACCAAGCCCTAATGTATTTCATTATCGTAATAAGATGGAGTATAGTTTTGGAGATGAATATAAAGATGGTCCCCTAGCTCTTGGTATGCACAAGAGAGGAGCATTCCATGATATCGTAACAGTAGATGATTGTCAGATTGTTGATCAAGATTTTAATACCATCTTAAAAACAACCCTTGATTATTTTAGCCATAAGGATATTCCCTATTATGCTAAGAAGTCTCACGAAGGCTATTTACGCCATATGGTCGTGCGTAAAGCTGTTAAGACAAAAGAGTTGCTTATTAATATAGTAACGTCCTCACAGATGAATGTGGACCTTACAGAATGGGTAGAGAAGATAACAACCGCTGCATTAGATGGGGAGGTTGTATCCATCATGCATACTGTTAATGACAGCGTAGCAGATGTGGTAAAAGCAGATGAACTAAGAAATCTCTATGGCAAAGATTACTTTATCGAAGAGTTACTAGGACTGAAATTCCGTATTTCATCCTTCTCATTCTTCCAAACCAATTCACTTGGGGCAGAAAAGCTCTATTCGGTAGTACGTGATTATGTTGGCGAGACGAAAGATAAAATCATCTTTGACCTCTACAGTGGGACAGGTACCATTACGCAGATGTTAGCACCTGTTGCTAAGAAAGCTGTTGGTGTTGAGATTGTGGAAGAGGCTGTGGAAGCTGCGAAAGAGAATGCTAAGTTAAACGGGCTTGATAACTGTGAGTTTATTGCTGGTGATGTGTTGAAAGTGATTGATGAATTGAAAGATAAGCCAGATATTATTGTACTAGACCCCCCAAGAGATGGGATACATCCGAAGGCATTGCAGAAGATTATTGATTTTGGGGTCAATCAGATTGTGTATGTGTCTTGTAAGCCGACGTCGTTGGTGAGGGATTTAGAGGTGTTTTTGGCAAGAGGGTATAAGCTTGAGAAGGTTAGGTGTGTGGATATGTTTCCGCATACGGTGCACGTCGAATGTGTAACGGTACTATATCGTCAAGACTCTTAATAATCAAGGAATTTACACACTTCTGCGATTATTGTACCTTTAGTACTGATATAGCAAATTACAGAAATAAGAACTTTAATAGAGAAATTACTGTGCGTGTTGCTATCAAAATAGGTACTGAGTAGATATGGTCAGTCAGTGCTGAACAAAGGTAGGGTGTGAGTGGATATAAGGATGTTTTTGTTTGGATTACCTTTTAAATAAAAATAAGAAAGGTGATTTGAATGAAGCGTATTTTAGAAATGCTGTATTATGATGAAATCTATAAAAATGAAGATGTTTTACCAAGAAGTAAAGTGCTTAGACAGGTTGATGAAAGAATTGGTAAGCTAGAAGTTGACTTTATAAGTAAACTAGATGAAACTGAATTTAAACTTTATGATGAATTACTAACGACACGTAATGAAAGAGACTCCTATTGTAATCTTGAAACCTTTATTGAAGGTTTTAAAATTGGTGCTAGGATAATGATGGAGGTGCTTTCAGATGAGTAAGTTTAAGCCTGTGGAATTGGAGTATGAAGAAGTTGAGGGGATATTATATCCTAAGATTCAGATTTCTAATGATGTGAAGGATGATGAAAGACCGCTAGGGAAATATGGGCTCATGAGACTTAAGTATCTTAAAGAGTATAAGTCTTATATGTATAGAGAACTGCTTGTGAACGGTGAGTTGATGGAGCATTGTCATAGGGTTAATGATGAAGCTAATGATATGGCTATAATAATTGAGGAGCAGTATTTAAAGAAGAATCCTATTCCAGAGGATTGTGGGTTTATGGATAGGGTTGGATATTATATTATTGCTAGGGGTGTGGCTGAGGAAGTTGTTTTAAGTGAAATAGTTTGTAGATAAAAATATTGGAATTTTTATAAAAGACAAAATCTAAAAAAGTAAGGTTTTGTCTTTTGTTAGTTTAGATTAGATATTGTGTGAGACTATTCATTATTATGTATTTACTAGATAGTTATTGATATTGTATATTTATACCATTATAATGAAAGTGTGTATTATAATAACGAATATGGAGTGGTTGGGGAGAGTGTGCAATGAATAATGGTTTTATGTATGAATTCAAAGAATTTATTAATGGTTTTTTTGATGAGATTTCTGACAAAAGAGCAAATGATATTATATATAAAAGATTTGGAATACAACATTCAAGAGTATATACACTTGATGAGATTGGTCTGCTTTATAAGGGTATTTCAAGAGAAAGGGTAAGACAAATTGAAGCCCAAACTATAAAAAAAATACAATTATTGTTACATGGAGAAGAGATTAGAAAAATAAATTATATATGCGATAGTGCTATAATTGAAAAATTTAGTGAGTTGAAACGACATTTAGTTAAAGAAGAAGCTTGTGTACTTGGTTTAGTCATTAATGAATTTGATTTAGATAAGATTGAAATTGGTTGGATATATTTTTTACTTAAACTAGCTGATGTAAAATTAATAAAAGTTGATATATTGAATGATGAGTTAATACTAAATAATAGTATTAATGTTAAGGCAGTGATTAAAGAATTAAAAAAAACGTTAGAAATTATTAAGAAGAATGTTATATACATAAGGACTGATGATTTGATTATTAAGTCTAAAAAAGGTAGAAGAACTTTTGATGAGAAATACATATATTTAGCAATTAAGTGTCTAGAATCTTCAAATATTGTAATTGAGAATGATAATTCTTATGCTATTGCATTTGGTTTAATTGCTTCAGCAGGTGATATGGCACATAGAGTATTAAGTGAAAAAAGGACAAGCTTTGAGTAGCAATGAAATTTTTACTGAGATAAATAAAAGAATGAAAGAATTGGGTATAGGTAGCGTTATCAAAATTAGGAATATTGAAAATCAAATGGTGCAAAATAAAAATATTGAAAATATTGGAGGGAAAAAATGGGGATTAACATCATGGGATATTAAAAAGAAGTATATTAAAGAATTAATAATTGATATATTTTTAAAAGAAGGAAAACCTCTAGATAAGAAAAGAATAATTAAAGGCGTGCAGGATATAAGACCAGATATTAAAGAAAGAACTATTGTTTCTTATTTAAGTTATCAGGATTTCTCTTTTTTAGAAAATGGCGAAGTGATTTTGAAAGAATGGAAAAGTAGTTATAGAGATGAATTGAGGAAGAAAAAGAAAAGGCGTGATTTAGATAAAATTGTATTAGATGCTTTCCACTACTATCAAAAAAAATAAAATTTCAAGAGATGAATTTTGGGAGTTTGCAAAAGTAAAATATAATGGGACAATATATAATTTTTTTGGTCAAATAAAAAGGAAGTCATATCTATATAACGATAAATCCAATGGAGTAAATGATTGGATTCTAAAGGATGATTATAAAGAGATTATTGTTTTGAGCCACGGTAATAAATTAAATTCAATTTCCAGAATGGCTGAAAAAGTATTACAAGAGTATTCTGGTATTATGCAACTTAGTATACTAGTAGAGATTCTTAAAAAAGAAATATAGTTTTGCGGAGAAGTCAATATATACAGCATTAAATGATAAAAGTAAATTTTACAAAAGTACTAGTAAAGGAAATATGATTATAGCATTAGTTAAACGAGATACGTATAAATTACTAAGGGTTTCAGAATCAGAATTTGAAGAGTTTTTTTTAACTAAATCAAAAGCTGAAGAAGCTTTGTTTGATTTTAAACAAGGTACTTTGCAACTAGCAGACCATAGGAAATTTGATGAAAACAGTTTTGTAAAGATTATGAAAAAACGTATGTGCTATGGCTAATCATGGTATTGGTAAGAAGGGTAGATTATTTATAGGTGTGTCTGATAAAATAAAGGATGCAAAGAGGATTGAAGAGCTTGATGGGATAAAAGTACCAGTAATTAATGGATATGGAATTTGTGGTATAGAAAGAGAAGCAATAATACTTAAGTACGATTTAGAAAAGTTTCAAAATTATATATTATCAAAGATATCTGTTTCTGTAATTCCTCAGAAGTTAAAAACACATCTTAAAAGTAACCTTGGGTATATAAATTATAAAGGTAAATATGTTCTGTTGTTAGAATTAGAGTGTATTGATGGACCATCATTCTATGATGGAAAAGAATTATATATTAGAAATGGTCCAAATCTAAATAAAGTAGAAATTGGTTCAGATGAATTTATAGTAGTAAACAGGCGATGCTTCATTAATAATTGAGACAATTACATAATTCATTAATTCAATTCTTATCCTACAATATATAGATTCTATATGCAGTTGCATTCGATATATTGGGGGGGCAAGAATCAACGAAATTATAGAAAAGAGGTGAGCAAATGTATACAATAAACCAACTCCAAACCATGAAAGAAAATCAAACCTTCGACAGAAAAAGCATCCGTATAGAACCTAAAGCCCTAGCAACACCATTTGTAGCCTTTGCAAATGCTGATGGTGGTACATTAGTAATAGGCATAAAAGATAACGGCGAAATAGAAGGCATAAAGGGTCACGAAGGAAAAAATAAATGAATTTTTACGAGTTGGATATGATTTCTGTAAACCAACAATTAGAGTTGAATTTGAAACCCTAGATTGCATTGACAGTGAAGGTAAGGATAATCAAGTACTACTTATCAAAGTTCACCAAAGCCAGAATGTCCATACCAATCAAGCTGACGAAGTATTTTATAGGGTAGGTGACAAATCAAAGAAGTTGAGCTTTGAGGAAAGATTACAATTAATGTACGATAAAGGTGATAGATTCTATGAAGATGCACCCGTGAAGACAGCAACATTGAACGATATAGAAATGGACAAAGTAAAAGACTATGCCAATCTTATAGGTTACTCAAAGACTCCCTTAGAACTTTTGACAGATGGTAAAAGATTTATAACTAAAACCGATAATGGATATGATATAAGTGGTGGAGCAATCCTCTTATTTGGAAAACATCCACAGCATTATTTTCCAAGGGCAAGAGTAAGATTCATAAAATACCAAGGCATTGTTGAAAAAAACAGGTACTCGAATGAATGTTATAAAAGATATTGCGTTTGAAGGTACTATACTTGAAATGCTACAGAAATCCTTGGATTTTGTTGGAACGCAAATTAAGGAATTCACGAAACTAGGCAATGATGGTAAGTTCCATACTAAAGCCGAATACCCTGAGTTCGTATGGAAAGAAATCATAGTCAATGCAGTGTGTCATCGTGATTACAGCATTAAAGGAACGGATATACAAATAAAAATGTTTGATGACAGGCTAGTAGTAGAAAGTCCAGGAACATTACCAGGATTGGTAAGACTAGATAATATGCGAAATATTCATTTTTCAAGAAATCCCAAGATAGCTGGTTTTCTCAAAGACCATACCTATGTTAAAGAGTTTGGTGAGGGTATAGATAGAATGTTTATTGAGATGGAAGCAATAGGATTACCTGCACCCAAATATGAGAAGATTGCTTTTATGACAAAAGTAACCGTAAAAAATGATGCCGAACGCTATGAGCATATAAATGAACACATAAATGAGCATATAAATGAGCATATAAATTTAACTAAAAATGAAAGATTGGTATTAGATTCAATAACCAATAACCCTAAGATTAGTCAAAATAAATTAAGTGAAAATCTAAGTGTATCTAAATCCACAATACGAAGAGTTACAGATTCATTAAAGGAGAAAAATCTAATAGAGCGAGTTGGATCAAACAAAGGTGGATATTGGAAAATAATTAAAAATCAGAAATAAGAATTAATTCCATTCTAACCCAATCCGAACTATGATAAAATGAAACTGAGGACATAGCACTAATCCTCAAAAAATAAAATAATCTTAACCAGAGGGATTACATATTATATGTAACCCTAATAGCATGCCATTTACCCAACCTAGTAAATAAATGAGCCATGCTATTCCGCTGTAAAATTGGCTACAGCAGCTGGTGATACACATCATGTGTACCCTTTTGCATTGAGTAGAAGGGAAGAGAATGAACGTAAAAAATAACTTACGAAAAAAGAGATATTTCAGTGCCAAAGAAGGTCGCAGAATTTCTTGAAGCAGATCGGAGGAAAATAGAAGCACAGGGACGTTCTGATCGTAGGCATCTTAGTAAAGGTGAACTTGAACCGATGTTAGACAGATATGTAACTGGTAACTATAACACCGAAGAAACTGCTTTAAAGAACCTGACCTTAGAAAATCTGCGAAGTGCTATTGTTACACTTGATACCGATGGAAAAAAAACTTATAATATATAAGTACTATGAAGAATATACCCATCGACAAATAGGGGATATCTTTGAAGTATCAAAAATGGCAATTACAAAAAGGCTGAAAAAACTCCACACTAAACTAAGGGACTCTATGATAGCATAGGGTCTCTTAGTTTTTTTTATGCCGTCATATAAGGAGTGGTTTACAAACCCTTCTGAACTGTCCTATAAAGTGGAGAGTAAAATAATTATTTTCAAAATAATCTAGAGAGGAGCTGTAACTAATGTTATTTAAAAAAAATGAGGAACACCAACGAAGATTTATGTACCTAGTAGCCGAGGATGGTATGCATCCAAAAGATGTAGAACGACAAGTCCTATTCTACATCCTATCAGGTAATCATGACCTATATAAAAAGCGTCACTCCATTTATGACTTTAGTGAGCACATGATTAGCCCTGAATGTCTAACTGCCAGTGAAGTAGATTTTAGTACCAGTTCAAAAGCATTAATAAGACTTGGGTTTAACCTCTACAACGGCTATACAAATACGGGGATATCACCATTAGACATTTATTATAGCCTAGATGAAGCCAATTATATCCTAGCCCAAGAAAGCATGAACATAAGATTTGGTATGACCAATACCTATCAACAGGAACAAATAACTGAAAAAAAACATGACGAAGAAGAATGGGATATGGAAATGTAAACAATCCCAAAAAAAAGGGAGGCATGATGATAATGGCATTCAATATATTCGGTTCAAATGATACTGAACAGCTTAATAAAGCAAAAGAAGATATAGCCATCCTACAAGAAAGAATAAAAGCAAAAGATAAACAGATAGCACAGCTAAAACATGAGAACATCAAGCTCTGTGTAACTACAGTAGATAAAGAGGATATTGAAAAATACAAAGAACTATTGGAGAAGAATCAAGAAGAGTATAACGAACTATTGCTGAGATACAACAAGCTATTAGGGGAGTATAGAACGCTAAAAAAAACACAATACAAAAGCCAGTTGTACGACCATCAAGAAAAAACAGAAAAGAATCTACGGCTTATCTCAGAATTCAAAGCAAGGGGTATGTCTTACTCTCAAATAGCCAAAGCAATGGAACAAGCAACAGGAGAAAACTGGGCAAAGAGTACCATACATATGTTTCTAAATAAATAAAAACGCTCCATTGGCATCATCAACGATTAATTATTCTTCTTCAATATCCATTATCCTTACATCGTAAATCGTTCAGCCAATAACTGAACAACACAGCCAAAGATGGCATCATAACATCAACCCTAGTTGATGGCAAGCTTCCTGTTTGTACCACAAACAGATAAATTCTGCCAATAAAATGGCAGATGGGAGGTATCCCATACCCTCGAAATCATAAGGAGTGATAACCATAAACAAGACAAGATGGATCAGTGCAAGATTAACCCAAGTAGAATACAATACCATCCTCAGAAATGCGAAACGAGAAGGACTAACCCTAAGCGCCTATGGAAGAAAAAGAGCCTTAGAAGGCAAAGTAACTAAAATAGATGATCTAACACCCTACACACCACGACTAAAAGAAATCGGTGATAAAATAAATCATGGTGTCATGCTTGCCCACCAAGGCAAGATAAAGTACATCGATCTAACAGAAGCAAAGGAATTACTAACTGAAATATTTGAAACCCTTAACAAGATTCAAAATAAAAAAGAAAATGAGGTATAGACTATCCGTATCCAAGTAAATAAGCAACTACAAACTAGAAATAGATAAATCATCAAGTGGGAGGACAAACATGGATAAACTGATGAAATACGCTACTCAGCTTGCTATGCTAGGACGACTACTTGATGAAGGACTCATCACAAGAAAGGAGTATAATCAAGTAAAAACAGCATTGCAGAGTAAGCAAAAAATAAAAAATAACAAAAATACTGGATAAATAAACCACTATAATGTATAATGGTAACTAACTAATAGGAACATATATTGAAAAGAGGTGAGACAAGCTGTGGAAGTTCAAGTAATCAAACCAACTAAAAACTTAGGCAGAAGAACGGGAAAAGAAGCGGGGCAAAAAAGAGTAGCAGCCTACTGTAGAGTAAGTACAGATTCTGAAGAACAACTTATAAGCTATAAATCACAAATAGCTCACTATGAGGGATTGGTAAAAGCCAATCCCGACTGGGAGCTAGTCGACATCTATGCAGATGAAGCCGTAACAGGAACAAGCGTAAAGAAACGACTAGAATTCCAAAGAATGATACATGACGCATTAGAAGGTAAAATTGACCTCATCCTCACAAAAAGTATATCAAGATTCGCAAGAGATACCCTAACCATGATAGAATATACTAGAAAACTAAGAGAACATGGGGTAGACGTATTCTTTGAAAAAGAAAACATCCATACTCTAAGCAACCAATGGGAAATGGGAATGGTACTCATGAGTGCAGTAGCTCAACAAGACGTAGAAACAGCCTCAGCTAACACGAAGCTTGGACTCAAAATGAAGATGAAAAGAGGAGAACTTGTGGGATTTAATGGATGCCTAGGCTTTGACTACAACAAAGAAACAAAAGAACTATCCATCAATGAAGAAGAAGCCGAAATAGTCAGATACATATTTGAAACTTATGTCACAGGAGTAGGCTGTCATATCATAGCCAAAGAACTAACCAAAAGAGGATGCAAAACCAAGAGGGGTAACACCAAATGGGGAGACTCCACTGTAAGAGGAATCGTAGCCAATGAAAAATATTGTGGAGACCTCCTATCAGGTAAATCCTTCACCGTTGACCCTTTAAGTAAGAAAAGACTAGCCAACTTCGGAGAATCAGAAAAATACTATATCAAAGACCACCATCCTCCAATCGTATCAAGAGAACTATTTGACGAGTGTCAAGAAATTAGAAAAAGAAGAAACGTCAACAAAACACAAGGTAGGATTGACAGGTATAGTAGACAATACACCTTTAGCAGTAAAATAAAATGTGGCTTTTGCCAAGGTGGAGTAGGAAGAAGAGCATGGAACGCAGGTACAAAAAAATAGTAAAGTCGTATGGCACTGCATATTATCAAGCAAGCATGGCAAGAAAAACTGTCCAGACAGTAAGGGAATCCATGAAAAAATCATAGAAGAAGCCTTTGTCAAATGCTTTAATGAAATGTGTGAGAACAACAAAGAGATACTGGAAGATTTTCTAACAACTGTACAAGAATCATTAGAAGCCAACGACAACAAAAAAGAACTAGCAACCCTCAACAGAAAACTACAACAACTCGAAACTAAGATTAAAAAAGCTAGTAGACTTACATATAGATGGAGCAATAGACAGAGATATCTATAATGGGAAGCACACAGCACTATCAAGAGATAAGGAAGCTCTTAATCAGCAAATAAATGAGCTTAGAATAACAGCAGATGAAGAAAAAAGCCATAACAGAAAGAATCAAGGCATTCAGAAAGCTATTTAAAGGCAAACAAATACTGGATAAATTTGATAAAGAAATATTTGAATCCGTCATTGATCACATTATATTAGGTGGAACAGATGAAAAAGGAAACAAGAATCCCCATCTATTAACCTTTGTATTTAAGACAGGCATATCACAGGATATAGATGGTTCAAAAAAAAGCAATAAAGGGTAAGAAAAACAAAGACAAAAAAAATTATCTTCCTCACAATCAAGCGACGCATGTGGAGACGGTTTTGAGCATGATAAAAGCGAAATAGCAAATAGCGATTGTAAATACTTGCTATAGAAGGGACTTGATGTTTTAATTAAGTCTCTTTTTGGTGCATTAACTTTGTGATATTGTGTCAGGGGCTTGAACAGGCAATTAGATATAAAAAATTATGCAGATGAAGTATATTTAGCCTTGAGTTCTGAATATATAAGAAATGTGAACTTAGACCTTTTAAAAGAGCATAATATAGGATTGATGAGTGTTTCAGAAAACAAACTTAAAATACCAATAAAAGCTAGGAAAAAACAAGTGTTTTGATTTAGATGTACAGTTTTACTTAGCAGACAAATTTTTTGAATGAACTAAAAAATTCGGGAAATCGAACTTGTATAAATTTCAAAAAATGATAGAGCGCTGTAATTCAGAAGCTCTATCATTTTAGCGTGCGTACATTTTTTCTTATGAAATAATTTTATTAATAAGGATTGGTATATCGTCATAATCATTGTACCAAATAATTCTGACTCCCAACTCCTTCATTATTTCTTCGTTTAGACTATGGTCACGATCTAAAAACAATTGTACATTCCTCGTTTCATCAATCATTTTGACCTTTTCTTTGTTCTCATTATATGAGTAGACAAAATCATCAAAAGTTTTTCTTTTTAAGAAGGTATAGTGCATAGTCGACTCTGATTTTGCCCCTGAAATATCTAACAAACGTCTTAGATTAGGGTCTGTCATTGAAAGACCGATCATTAAACAATGGTTTTCGCGGAGACAATTTAATTGAACTAAGTTTGACCAATGATAGACATTGCTATATATTTCATGATAACCTTCTTCAGAGAATACCAATGTACTTTTTTCTAATAAATCATAGTTTTCAGTTTTTTCAGGAAGAAACCCATGAACATGATAAACAGGCAATTCTTCTACACTACAAATATCTTCATTATTAAATATACTTAAAAAATCAATTGATTTTTTTTTGAGTTCTCGTTCTACTAAATCATCAAAATTATATGTGATGATTGATTTGATTTTAGCACCTGTTCGTTTTGGGATACACATCGTTACAATCGACTTAATAAGATCAGAATCGATTGGCTTATTCTTATCTCGCAATTTATATAAATTATCAGCTATTTCCTTTGTGAAGGAGTTTGTTTCACCTATTGTTTTAGATAAACCTCTTCTTAAATATCTTGCTGACATAAGTGCAGAAGCACCATCTATATTGTTCAGTCTATTAGCAATTTGTAGAATTTCATTATCATTTACATTCTCGCTATCATCAATTTCATTTGTGATATAAGAAACAAAAAGTGAATTAAGCAAAGTGTTCCAATCAGGTACACCAGCAGAACTTGATACACCAGCACCAAGAAATAGTGAGAACTGTCCTTTAATGTAATGTTCTTTCAGTTCTTCAATTATTTTATCTCTTTCTATATCCCAGTCAGTATTTTTATTTTTGACAGCAGTTTCTAAGCGTAATGAGAATAAGTTGTTAGCAATTTCTTTGGATTTTTTTTCTGTTTTTATTGACTATTTTGTTTAGTTCTTTAGGTCCCCATAATATAACTTTAGTAGGCAGGTTAAGTTCATCAACTGTTTGATCGAATTTTTCGTAGTAGTTATCAGGAATGGATTTTGCACTAATTATAACAATAGTATCAATCTCGGAAAGATCTTGCCATTCACTATGTCTGGTATTATGATAAAATAATCTCTCAATTATCATTTTTGGAGAATATCTTCTAAGGTTGAATTTGATTTCTATAACCGTATGACCATTAAGTTCATCAAATCCATTTGGAGCAACTGCGTCGCCAATACTTCTAGTATTATGCCCCACGATTGTGAGTTCTTTGCCTTGTTCTTCTAAATGATGTTGCATCAATTTTAAAACAAATGTTTCAAAAGAGTAGTAACTTCTGATATTACCTTCGTCTATCATAGAAATGATATCTTCAACCATCATATGTATAATCCCCCTATATTGTATTTATGAATATTACAGTATATAGTCTATCATAACTAAATGTTGTTGCCAATTAAACTAGATGATTTAAAGTTGAGTTGAAACATTATGTAAGCGAACAGTGTGTATTTCACAGACCTGATTGGTCAGGTGCAAGCTACCTAATCGTTTAACTTTTACCGTTGGAAAAGTTACGATTAGTCCCTTGCTTCGCAAGAAGGTTCAAAAGATTAGTGAAAAATAAATTAGGAAAACCAAATTAAAAGTTATCAATTTCCACAGAGATTGGTGTGGCGAAAGAATAAAGTTTGCCATATCTGCGTAGATAAACTACTTCTCTTCTGCCTTTCATAAATAAAAAAGATTGCCAAGTTATATATTCTTATAATATAATGGCAATCTTTTTTATTTATATAACATAAGTAACAATAATTATTCCTATGCAACTTAAGGAAGGTAATTAAGCTAAATAAGTTCTTGTATAGACATTATGTATACAAATTCCCTAAGATTCACTTCAATGGACATGGCTAAACAAATTTAAAACCAAAATCTAAGCGACAATTCAACCCATAGTTACTAATCATGATTATCAAAGGAATTAGTTGTGTTTTGTCGTTAAAAATAAAAACCGACAATTGAGTAGAAACGACAATTGAAACGATGGTATTTATTGTCGTTTTTTTTGATGCGAAATATATGATCAAAGCAATTATTATTAATTGTCGTTTTTCAAACTTAAAGGGACTTAATATGCATATTTTTAATAATACATTCCAAAGAAACCATAACCCATACACCTGTCACATTCTCTAGCGATTAATGATATGCAACTTAAATTGCAATTATTAAGAATTATAGTGATTTTTTTTGAATTTATAGTATAATAATATTACTGTTAATTCCTATATCCAGTTACAATAAGACCAGAGGAGAGAAGTTAAATGAAACGGCCCAAAATGATAATGTTTGACTATGCCAATACCTTGGTAGATGAAAACCC
>JDSF01000234.1_pt1 | contig 31783 bp, 38 predicted proteins | sample 199441 | NCBI WGS metagenome assembly JDSF01 (sample SAMN02592751, study PRJNA231836) | bioreactor metagenome | isolation source: continuous culture bioreactor denitrification-DNRA | place: Germany: Bremen
TTTTATGGATTTAATTTTATTTTCATTAATATTCTTATTTATATGTATTACTTAGTTTTAGCATCTTTCTAACTTATAACGTAAGTTACACTTTTTTTTATACACTTTTCTATTTTTTTGAGGAATATCACGGCTTCTTTTTTTTATTAAACACATGTCTATATGCCTACATCTGTCATATCTTTGTTTTATGTAACTACTGTAGAAAATACAAAACTGCCCAATTGGGCAGTTGTCCTTCTTGTGAGAGGTAAGAATATTATGTATCGGATCTGATATCGATTGCGACCGTTGCCTCATATTCGCCCGATGGGGCACTTTCGATTTGACTCTGGTCGGCGATGATAGTCAGGATATAGGAGGTCAAACCCATCCCTTGCGATCCTGGGCTGAATTGGATGAGTTCATACTCTCCACCACTAGGATCAATTTCCACTTCTCCCACCAGTATCTTCTGAATAGCAACCTGGGCAGAGGTACTTGCATTCTTCAGCTCAAAAGGAGTCACCGTCGCATAGACTTCGAAGGGTCTGGCAATATTGGTCTGGATTGCATAATAGAAGGTAGCCCCATCCTCATTGAACGCGTCTGAAACCGTCAACGCAGGAATAATATCAGTGCTATCATCACTCGAGAGAAAACCGTGAGTCAAAATTTCGGGAACTGTGGTGGTAAGGGAGATAGTAACTTGCGCAGGTTGAGCAGCTCCTCCGCAAAGAGGGCCATAGGAAGAGACAGAAACACTAACAGTATACATATCCATCTCATACGACCAAATCTCCCATATAAATAGTATCCACGCCTAAACTATACAGCGAGAAAAAAAACGTATGTCAATGGATATAGTAATTCATTGCTATTTGTACAGTGTATTGAAATATGATTTCATATATTTTTTTTATATATATACAAATATATCGTTAACAACTTATGACATGTTCCGACTCTTTCTCTGATCACTGGTTATTTCCGATGTTTTTTTTAACTTCTCTCATTGTATTTCCTATGTCAGAATGGTAGAAGTTCGTAAAGAAATACTTATATGGTTTTTTGTACACAATCATCATAATTTATCACTATATTACTGGAATGCATAGGGTTACGCTAATACACATTCCTTTCACCCTTTTAACAAACTTATAACATATACCATTGCTTTTCCAACAATAATAGCGTATATATTTATAGAAGCCTTTGTGCATTGCACGAAGTATCCTTATAGAATGTACATCGCAAAAAAGTTTGCAACAAGGAAGCAAGAGTATGAACGGCAATCCAATGTCCGGACAAGAGACGAAATCAACCACAATCGCCAACAAGCTTGAGGAAGAGATCCTCTCCAAGAAGTATCAAGCAGGAGAAAACCTGCCAAGCCAGCACGAGCTGGCCTCTCAATTCAATGCTTCGAGCAGAAGCGTACGAGAAGCGTTCAAGAACCTTGAAGCAAAAGGCTTAATCAAAGTACGCCAAGGTAAGAAAGCAGTAGTACAAAGCAACAGTCTCGATCAATTTGTGGAGTCACTATCTGCCTCCATGATGAACAAACATACCCCTGACAAGAAACTGCTAACTGACCTGATGCAGGTAAGAACCACCATTGAGGTGTCCGCAACCAGAGAGCTCAGCCGAGACCCGAACCGTATGCTCATCGTACGTTCACTCGATAGAGCATGCACCCGAATGGAACATCTCTTGCCAAGCATGGAGGGAGGGAAAGACCCAGAGCTATTAAAACAGTTCAAATCTACTGAATTCGATTTTCATGCTGCCTTGATCAAGTCGAATGACAACATCATTCTCAGCAGTATTTATGAAAATCTTGCTCCTCAACTCTATTCTGCCCTGGATAGACTGCCTGAGACATACAGCGAACAACGGAAAAAAAGTAAATGAGTACCGCTACCTAGTGGATGCTCTTGAGAATGGTCAGACGGACTTAGCTGTTGCCTTGACCTTGGTAAACCTCACCAATATCAAGGATAAGTTTGAGACGTTGGACCTCTAGAGGCTTTGAAACACATGAAAAACTGTCGTGCTAGCAACCCTGCAGAACGACAGTTTTTTTTGTAGTTAAAACCTTGCGAGATTTGTAATTTGACACATATCATTATATATGAAAAAATTACTCAGAGGTGCATATGTATATAGCATTAATTAACGTACATGGACTTGTTCGTAGCGACAATATTGAAATGGGAAGAGATGCCGACACTGGCGGACAAACCCGGTATGTCGTCGACCTCGTCAAAGAACTCTCTTCAAGAGAGGACGTAGAGGTGGACCTGTTCACCCGTCTGATCAAGGACTCCAGGACCAGCGAGGATTATCGAAAGAGCATTGAGCAGATAGGTGAACATGCACGTATCGTCCGATTGACATGCGGAGGAACCAAATACCTCAGAAAAGAGCTTTTATGGCCCTATCTGGATGAGTTTGTGGACAACTTGATTTCTTTTTTTTCCGTACACAAAAGAGAACCCCAGACATCATTCATGCCCACTATGCGGATGCTGGCTATGTTGCTACAGAGTTGGCTGCATACTTCCAAATTCCTTTGGTATTCACCGGCCACTCAATGGGACGCAACAAACTTGAATATCTCCTAAGCCAAGGGATAAGTGAGGATAAGCTCAACCAGTACTATCACATACATACCCGTATCGAACAGGAAGAACGTACAATGCGTCACGCTTCCCTGGTGATCACGAGTACCAATTACGAGAAGAATGTGCTTTATAAACCATATGAGTCGCAAGATCTCTCCAAGATGGAGGTTATTCCACCTGGCCTGGATCTGGATACATTCTTCCCATATTACCATTATGAAATACAGGATCCATCCATCACCGAGGAGATGAAGCTTGCCCAATATTCCATGGTAAAGGAGCTCCAACGCTTCCTCACCAATATGGACAAGCCTTTCATCCTTGCGCTTTGCAGACCTGAGGCACGAAAGAACATTGACTTGCTTATCGATGTCTACGGTAAGAGCAAGGAGCTGCAGGCAATTGCAAACCTAGTAATTGTTGCCGGCATCAGAGACGACATTACAAAAAAATGGAGGATGGAGAAAAGGAAGTCCTCACAGACATGTTGCTGCTCATGGACCGCTATGACCTCTATGGAAAGATGGCAATCCCCAAGCATCATAATCCCCAGCGGGATGTCCCGGAAATATATAGATTGGCTGCAATGAAGCGAGGAGTTTTTTGTCAGCACCGCTGCACTCGAGAATTTTGGACTCACCTTCATAGAAGCTTCAGCAGTAGGACTACCCTATATTGGGACCGACAAGGGAGGAGTAAGGGACATCTACGAAAACTGTGAAAGCGGCGTTCTGGTCGATATCTCCAACAGAAAGGCAATCGAGGAGATCCTTTACAACCTGCTCACAGACACTGAATCGTGGCAGAAACTCTCCGAGAACGGCGTACAACGTATCAGACAGGTATACAACTGGAAAGCGCATGCCGATAACTACATCAGTAAGCTCAAGACAGTGCTGGCGAACAAGAAAAAGCAACCAGCTCTTGCAACCAGGATGGGGTCAATCGAGCACCTATTGGTCTGCGATATCGACAATACGCTGACCGGAGACAAAGCAGCCGCTGATGAACTGGCAAAAGTTCTTAAGGCTCATCAAGAGAGCATCGGATTTGCCATTGCAACTGGAAGGAGTTTTGAATCTGCACAAGAAGTCCTCAAGAGCTACTCATTCCCAACTCCAGACATTCTGATTACTGCAGTCGGCAGCGAAATCCACTACGGATCGAAGGACTTACCGGACAAGGGTTGGTCCCACTACATCCGCAGAAGATGGAAACCGGAAGTAATCAGAGAAGTTCTCTCTACATTCCCTGAGCTCGAGATTCAGGATGAGGAGGGAACCCAACGAAGGTACAAGATAAGTTACAATATCAGGGAAGGCAGTGAGATCCCCAGCTTGATGGACCGGATCAGAACCGCCTTATCTGAAGCGAGGAGTATGCAACACCTCGTACTCAGTCATGATACCTATCTTGATATACTTCCCTACCGTGCAAGCAAGGGAGATGCCATCCACTACCTGGCTTGGAAGTGGGGAATAGAAGCCAACCGAGTACTTACAGCAGGAGATTCCGGCAACGATCGTGACATGTTCTCCAATCCTCTCAGATCGATCATTGTGGCAAACCATGAGGAATCATTAAACACCATCAGAAAATCAAAACGCGTGTTTTTTTGCTACCAAGAATTCGGCAGCTGGAGTATTGGAAGGATTAAAGCACTTTAAGGTAATTGAAGAATAATTCCACGCATTCTCTTATATCAAGGAGGCCTTTCTTCGGAGAGGCCTTCTTACATTTGTATGTCAAAGGTACGTAAGAAGCCTTGCTATCTTATGTCTTATGTTTATGATTTAACAGTAAATACGAAAAGGTAATTACAACTAATGTCACCTTTTAAATAATTGATATGTAAGTATTGCAAACAATTACATATTACTGTATAGTAAACACAAGATAAAACTTAGTACGTATGACATCTTTCATACTTGATACATTGAGAAGGAAGTTGAAATGGAGTATATAGCTCAGACAAAGACAGCAAGAGTTGCCGCCTCTCTAGAAGAGATGATTCTTGATAAACGAATTAAAAGTGGCTCGTTTCTACCTTCCCAACAAATGCTTGCCCAGAAATTCAACACTTCAAGTCGGCCGATCAGGGAGGCTCTGAAACTTCTTGAAGCAAAAGGCTTGGTGGTCATTATGCAGGGGCGGAGAGCCCAAGTAAGAAGTAATAGTCTCAACCAATACGTGGAATCAATATCCACCTCAATTGTTAATAGTAAGATTAGTCATGCAAAACTGATGCGCAATCTGATGCAGGTCAGAATTACCGTTGCTACCAGTGCGGCAAGAGAGTTCACCCGTCTCGAAAACCGAGAGGAGTATCTAGCTCAGCTGTGGAGTGCCAGCCATAGGATGGAAGCAGCAGTTCCCTTGGTCCTCCATAAGGATGCACAGGCACTTAAAAAAAATTTCAACAATGCTGAAGCAGAGTTTCACCGTACCCTTGTATATGCAAACGGGAACCAGATTCTCTCCACTATTTACAGCAATCTCTCACCCATGCTTGATGCTGCCATGACCTCTATCAAGTTCACACCGCTACAAATGGAGAAGCGCTCAAAAGACTACACATACCTGTGTGAGGCTCTCCAGAATGGGCAAACTGACTTGGCCGTTGCACTTGTATTGGTGACACTGACCACCTTGGAAAAGAAGGTTATGGACCATTACCCAGATGAAGATGCAATTGCATCCTACGCATAAGCATTCCAGTCTTTGGCAAAACACCTCCACTGTGCTATAGTCGCCGTGGAGGATTTTTTATGGAAGAGATTATACGCCTCGAACATGCCACCGTACGCAGGCAGGGCACTGCTATCCTGGACGATGTCTCTTTTTCTGTTTTCAACAACGAACACGTTGCCATCATTGGGCCAAATGGAGCAGGAAAAAAAAGCACATTGGTACAGGTAATCAGTGAAGAGATCCATCCTCTGTACAGTGAGCAGACAAAACGAATCCTCTTTGGAAAGGAACGATGGCAGGTCCTGCAGCTTCGCCAACATCTGGGCATAGTCAGCCAAGCAATCCAATATCTTTGTAATTCTACTTATCAGGCATGGGAAATCGCCATATCGGGCTTCTTCAGTTCCATCGGGCTTGATTTCCACCACCAGATAACCCAAGAACAAATCAAGATAGTTGAAGAGGTGATGCATCGTTATGGAGTATGGCACCTGAAGGACAAACAGATGAATAGACTCTCCAGCGGTGAAGCAAGAAGGATCTTGCTCTGTCGTGCAAGTGTCCATGATCCAGAGGTGATGCTGCTCGATGAAGCAGTTTCAAACCTAGACTTCCCCAGCCGCCACCAATACAGAGAAACTCTGGAGTCCCTCGATCAGGCAGGCAAAACCATTATACTTGCCACTCATGAGCTGAGCGAAATTATCCCTGCTATCAAGAGAATTGTGGTCATGAAAGAGGGGAAAATCGTTGCAGATGGGGATAAAAAAGATATTCTGAGAGAGGATTTACTCTCAGATGTATATGGAGCAAACGTCTTTGTTGATGAGCGTGAAGGACTCTATACTGCCTGGTGTTGAAGCATTTTTTCCCACGAACAGAGCTTAATGTAGTATAGTTAAGATAAGAACAAAACAAGTGAGGTCTACACATGAAGCGTTGTTCAATTATCATCCATAGCGTTAGCGGCAATTGCTATATCATTGGTACCTATCTGAAGGAACTCATGGCCGAACGAAACGTCGATGCACGCCTCTACCGAGTTGACGACCCCGATTTACACATCTGGGCAAATACTCAAGAGACTACAAACGACTACTATGAAGACATTCTCGCTCTTCCTATTGTCAGTACGTCGACCCTGCTCAAGAGTGATATGATCATTCTAGGCAGCCCGACAAGATTTGGAAACATTTCAGCTGAGATGAAGACATTCCTAGATACTACTCTCTCCCTAAGCAAGGACAAGAGTCTGGAAACAAAGTTCTTTGCCTGCTTCACCAGTTGCTCAAACTCAACCTGTGAAGGTGCACATACCCTTACAGCCATGATCTACTGGGCACAGTCGATGGGGATGCTCCATATCCCATTTGGAGTGCATGATGAATTGGATTTCTGTGACCAGCCGGTTTCTGGGATCGTCCATCTTGCTGGAAAGGAGGGGGCTATCCGCCCCAGCGATCGTCTTGGCAAGGAGATGGAGGTGTACGCTGATACACTCAGCGCCTACATTCAAGAGTAAGTTAAGTGAATAGGAGGGAAGCAGAAATGCTTCCCTCTCTTCTTACTCCTTGGAAAAGAAGTATCGAATCCTATTTACCCAACGCCCTAACCAGCCCCGTCCATAGCGGGTCTTGTAGTCGTGGGTTGCGCTCTCTATGCTTACCTCTTGGCTACCACTCATATGCTTGAGATTATCCCAATGACGCACGATCCACATATAGAGATCAGCCTCGGTATTACCCGGAAAGGAGGCAAGCAATCTTGATCGTTGTACTTCCTCTACAATTGGGCGATACACATTCTGGTACCAGGATTTTGCTCCATCTTCAAAGCTGATTTCCTCTTCCTTTCCCTCATTGAGATAGTATTTATGCACCAAGATATGATTAACCATCTCTGGATAGGAACCTGGAGAAGTGAGGAGAATCTCATCCATCGGAAGATAGGTTACGTTGTACTGGGTGATAAACCTTTCTCTCTCATAGTCAACTACACGCTTACGTAAACTCTTCATCGTCAATCCAGCTTCCAAAGGAATCTGGCTGTCCAGTTCTACAACCTCGGCATCTATGAATTCAACGCCTTGGGTCTTTGCAACCGAGACTCGATGGTTCCCATCCCGTACAAAATACCACTTTCCAAGTTTATAGACAGAGATGGGAGGAAGGATGATATACTCCTTCGTTGCACGATCAATACTCCGCCAACGGGCTCTCAGCAATTCCTTCTTTGGATAGAATGCCATGGAAAAGTCTTGGTATCTCCCTTCGCTGCCGATAATCTGGTTCACCGGGATGGTCCTCATCCCCAAATATGTCTCATTCTTGGGTTTCAATAACTCTGTTACTGCGTAGAAACTCAAGAGATCTGAATTCCTCCATGCCAGACTACTGAGCAAAGACTGCATTCTGCCTCTGGAACGAGCTTTCTCAAAATCCTCGTTTGTCTGGGAAACCAGATCAGCGCCTATCTTTATCATCTTCTCTCCCCTTTCCTAGTGCAGGGTCATCCAATACATAGTTCTGAAAAATATTGATGACCTTGGTTTGCTTATACACATGGTGCCGGTTGGCATTCATATCATGCAGATGAATATGGCCATGAAGCAAGTACCTAGGTTTGAACCATTGCATGAAAGTCAAAAAAGTAGAGAACCCTTGGTGACAACGATCAGTATCATCGCCAAGACCTAGGGGAGCTGCATGGGTGAGCAATATATCCACCCACCTTCCCCTGAACAAACGGTTAAACAACAACTTCGGGGCCATTTTCAGCATCCTGAAAAAACATCTCCCTCTCGGAGTACTGGTGTGCTCCTTTATTGTAACGCATGGAACCACCAAGACCGGCAATGATCAGATTATGTTTCTTGTCATACAGCACCTTGCCGTCAGCAAAATCACCTCCACCAAAAGGAGGCAAAGTTTGCACCTTCCCATCCTTGTTGTAGCCATACTGGGACAAAAGGGGTGACTGTTCAACAAAATGATGGAGATACTCCAGATTATGATTCCCAAAGACAAAAAAAAGAGTGGTTTGTTTAGACTCGAGATGATGAACTCATAGTATTTGAGAGGGAGATCTCCAGCCGAGATCACGGCATCTACATCTGCATATCGGCTGGCAATATTCTTGGAGTATACCAATGGGTCTGTCTCATCTGAAATACATAGTAGTTTCATACTCACCCCATCAAATATCCGCAGTCAACGCCAACCAGCTCCCCGGTCATAGCCCTGCAGTCAGACAACAATTGAACCACCTTCGCCACTTCTCCTGGATCTACCAATGAGTGGAGTAAGGAACGCTCTTCATAGTGTTGCTTCAATGGATTAGCATCATCAAGATATGGAGCCTGCAAGAGTCCAGGCGCTACAGCATTGACACGTATGAAAGGACCTAGCTCCTTTGCCAAACTCTTCGTGTACGCGACCACTGCCCCTTTGGATGCATCATAGTGGATTGTACCCCCAAACCCAGGATGTAGTGCATTGATGCTTGCAATATTTACAATACATCCCTTTCTTTCCCTCAATAACGGGATACACTGCTGAGTCAGTCTGAACAGACCTGTTACATTGATGTCAAAGACACGTTGCCATTCGGATTCCAACAACTCTGTTGGGGTGAATACTGAAAACACCCCACTATTGTTGACCAGGACATCAAGCCCTTCCAGCTCCTTTACTACAGAAGCAATACTCCCTAGGTCCTGGACATTAAGATGGATGGGGATTAAGGAGGAGCCATAGGAATCTGCCATTTCATCGGCTGTTTCCCTGTTTGATGCATAACCGCAGTACACCTTCTCCCCTGCTTTGACGAATAGTTCACATATCGCCCTTCCCAAGGTACTGGTTCCTCCGCTCACTAGAATGCTACGCATCACTCCTCCTTCGCTAAGAATCTTCTTATATCAGGACACTGTGGATACTCGCCCTCCAGCTCCACAGTACCTTGCATGTAAACACTCTGATCATAAGCAGGAACCATGGTAGTGGCACATAAAGCCCAACCATGGGTTCCCTGGAGTTTAGTTCCCTGCCAACACCCCCCCCTCTGACAACAGAGAGAGGCTGTTTTGCCTGGCTCACTGGACCCAAGCGGCGCAACTCATGACTTCCGTCGCTGTTGAGCACCAATTGATCCAATGGATCACCTTCCAAAAAAAGAACCACACCTCATCAGTGGAGAGGTAGTGGAGAGAGGAGTAACTTTCCTCAGTAATCAAATAGTAGATGACACTGCCGAGCAAGCGGTCTTCCTTCATGAAGGAATGAACCCGTTTAAAGAATCCACCTTCCCCTGGAAGAGGTTCCAGACCCAATTGCTCAATCAGTGTCTGGGTCTTCATATAGGCCAAACCTTCGTTACACTGCGGACCAGAGAAGTAAAGGCTTCCTTGACCTGATCCCCTGTCTCCATGACCTCGGTATGACTCAGCGGCTGGTCCAAGATTCCTGATGCCATATTGGTGATACAACTGATACCCAACACCTTCATGTGCATATGGCTTGCAGCAATTGCTTCAGGCACGGTAGACATTCCCACTGCATCTGCTCCGAGCGTCCTAGCCGCACGGATTTCAGCAGGAGTCTCATAGGACGGCCCGGCAAAGAACATGTAGACACCTTCCTGTAAGGCAATGCCCTGTTTCTGTGCTTCCTCTCTTGCCAAGGCACACAACTGCTTGTCATAGGCATTGGTCATGTCAAAGAAGCGCTCTCCAAGGCTCTCATAGTTGGGGCCACGCATAGGGCTGTCTGCAATCATCTTGATATGATCACTGATAAGCATCAGATCACCAGGCTTGTAGGACTCATTCACCCCACCAGCAGCATTGGTAACCAAAAGCTGTTCAATACCGAGGGCATGCATCACCTGAATGGGGAAGACCACTTGGTCCATACCATAGCCTTCATAGTAGTGGAAACGGCCCTGCATGCATAACACACGTTTGCCTTCCAACATACCTGCTACCAGGCGACCCTTGTGACCATACACCGTAGAGACAGGAAAATGGGGAATATCTTTATAGGAGATTGCAACAGCATCCTCCAGCTCATCAGCAAGGCCTCCAAGACCACTGCCCAACACCATACCAATCGAAACGGGTTCCTCTCCAATGCGAGAGGTAATATACATTGCAGCTTCCTGCATCTTATCCATTATATTATCCATGAAGTCCTCCTGAGACTATTAGAACGGTTCTCCGCTTGCCTTTGGAGCAGCGGAATTCTTCGAGAATAGCACCAATGCTAGCAAGGTGGCTACATACGGGAAAATCTTGAAGAAGACAGGAGGAATGACCTGCAATGAAGGAATAACCTGACTGACATTGGCAATTGTTGTTGCAATTCCAAAAAAAGAATGTCGCACCAAGAATACCCAACGGTTTCCACTGTCCAAAAATCAATGCTGCAATGGAGAGGAAGCCGAGACCGGCAACCGTACCATTGAACTCGCCTGAATAGGTAATCAGGATCACCGACCCTCCAAGCCCTGCAAGAGCACCACTCATAGCAACTCCGAAGTATCGCATCTTATGTACACTGATTCCAGCCGAAGCAACAGCAGAGGGGTGTTCGCCACAAGCGCGAAGACGAAGCCCAAAGCTGGTCTTGTACAACAGAATCCATGAAAGTGCCCAGATAATCAGACAGACCCAGGTAGTCCAGTAGGACTGGCTGAAGAAGAGAGGCCCGATGATCGGTATCTTGGAGAGAAACGGAATATTCTGACGGACAATACCCATCATGATACGGACGTTTCCGCTTCCACTGATGGTTCGGGCAAGATAGACAGTGAGGGCTGCTGCCAACATATTGATAGCCGTTCCACTGATTACCTGGTCAGCCTTTAGGTTGATCGATGCAAACGCGTGGAGAAGACTGAAGATTGCACCAGCAGCGACACCAACAAGCAAACCTATGGGAAGGGCGTTTATACCCAAGGTTGCCTCACCCATCTTGATCGTAATGGCACTTGCAAAGTACCCAACCAACATCAAACCTTCCAAACCAAGGTTTGTGACACCACTTCGTTCACTGTACAAGCCCCCCGAGGGAGGTCATCAACATGGGAATCGTATAAGCGATTGCATAGGGAAAAATACTTACCAAGGTATCCCACATATTACTTATCCTCCTTCACTGGTGTTGGTTCCAAAGATTCTTCCTGGGGATTGATCCGATTATTTCGCCGTTTAAAAAACTGCATCCCAGAAGCGTTTGAACAACACGCTGGTTGCCGTAAAGTAGATGATAACGGCAATGATGGTATCGGCAATCTCGGGAGGGACGCTGGTCATAGCATTCATGAACCCTTTTCCAGATTGCAAGATTCCAAAGAACAATGCGCTGAAGAATACCCCCAGTGGATTACTGGCACCCAAGAGTGCTACGGCAATGCCATCAAATCCTTGGGAAGGCATGACACCTATCTGCATATTCCTTGAATACCCTGTATAGAAGGAGAGCCCTGCCAAACCAGCAAGACCACCTGCGATCATCATGGAGATAACCACGTTTCGGTTTACCTTGATTCCTGCATACTCAGCACAGAATCGGTTGGCACCAACCGCTTTCAGACTGAATCCAAGCGTTGTCTTGTCCAAGATGAATTTAATCAAGATCACTGAGATGATTGCAATAAAGAAACCAAGGTTCATGTACGATCCGTTGAACAGGTTGGTCAACCATTCATTTCTGAGGGATTGGGAAACTGCAATACTGGCACTCTCTGTCTCCAGGGATGGTCCCTTCAAATATGCAGGAACAAAGTAATAGACCGACCAGTATGCAATCCAGTTCATCATAATGGTTGCAACAACTTCATGCACGTTGAATTTGGCTTTGAGAAATCCAGGAATGATACCCCAGAGTGCACCGCCTGCCAAGGCTGAAGCAATCAAGACAGCCAAGAAGAGTGGACGGGGGAGGAACACCTTATGGGCAACGATGGTTGCACAGAGGCCTCCGACCAACATCTGCCCACTCGCTCCGATATTGAACAGACCTGTCTTGAAGGCAAAAGCAACCGAAAGCCCTACCAGCATCAAGGTTGTTGCTGTGGCCAAGGTGTTTCCGATTCTCTCAATATTCATCAAACTGCCACGGAACAAGTACCAGAATCCAGTAAATGGATTGCTTCCAATTGATGCCATGAGAATGGCACCGGCAATCAAGCCAAGGATCACCGCACTGACTGCGACGAGGAAGGCGTTGCTTTGCAGTTCTCGTTTTTTTTCAATGATTTCATTGTTCACCTTCCTTTCGCTTAACGCCGGCCATCATCAAGCCGACCTCATCCTCATTTGTCTCTGAGGTTTTCACAATATCAATCAACTCCCCACTATTCATGACAGCAATCCTATCAGAGAGGTTGAAGATTTCATCCAACTCAAAGGAGACCAGCAAGACTGCGTGTCCCTTATCCCGGTGTGCTACAAGTTGGGAGTGTATATATTCGATTGCGCCAACGTCCAGACCACGAGTAGGTTGGACCGCTATCAGAAGCTCTGGATCGGCAACAACTTCACGACCAACAATCAATTTCTGTTGATTGCCTCCAGAGAGCTTCCCTGCAAGAGAGAAAATGCCTTCACCACTGCGGACATCAAACTGTCCAACCACTTTCTGGGCATATTCACGCAAGTAGTCAGCTTCAAGAATGCCTTTCTTGCTGAAAGGACTGTGGTAATACTCCTTGATGGCAACATTATTGAACACAGAAGAGCTCATTACCAACTCGTTTCTGCCTGTCCTCTGGAATATGTCCAAGCCCAATCTCATTGCGCCTGCGAATATCAGCATTGGTGATGTCATTTCCATCAAGAATGATGGAACCACTTTCAGCAGCTCTTAGTCCAGTAATCGCCTCGATTAGCTCGGTTTGTCCATTGCCATCGACTCCTGCGATACCCACTATTTCACCGGCTTTCACCGAAAGGGAAAAAAAATCCTTGACACCAAGTACCTTCTTGCTACTCATAACCTTCAAGTCATGGATATCCAGGATTACACGACCCACTTGGGCAGGTTTCTTATCAACTTTGAAACTAACAGGTCTACCCACCATCATTGATGCCATTTTTGCAGTGGAGGTATCCTTTACATCCACCACCCCGATGAGTTTTCCTCTGCGGATAACCGTACATCGGTCGGCAACGGCCTTGATCTCATTCAGTTTATGGGTGATCAAGATGACTGATTTTCCTTCAGCTACCAAGCTACGCATGATGCCCATCAGGTCTTCAATTTCCTGAGGAGTAAGTACTGCTGTTGGTTCATCAAAAATCAGTATCTCAGCATTTCGGTAGAGCATCTTAAGGATTTCCACACGTTGTTGCATCCCAACGGTTATATCCTCAATGATCATGTTTGGATTTATGTTCAATCCATATTTTTTCTGAGAGGTCCTTAATCTTCTTGGATGCAGTTCTGCGATCAAGAATGAAGCCTCCCTCTTTGCCTAGAATTATATTTTCGGTAACCGTGAAATTCTGTACTAGCTGGAAGTGCTGATGCACCATCCCGATACCAAGCTCATTGGCATCGTTGGGATCATTGATCCTTACTTCTTTCCCTTTTACTTTTATCTGCCCTTTATCGGCATGATATAACCCGAAAAGGATACTCATGAGGGTAGACTTTCCTGCTCCATTCTCACCGAGGATGGCATGAATTTCTCCCTGTTCCACTTGCAAGGTGATGTCATCGTTTGCAACGATCCCAGGAAATTCCTTGCGTATGTTCAACATCTCAATAACGTGGCTCATCAGTGGACTCCCTGTGTGAACAATTCATAACTATGAGTTGCACAGAAGGGCCACCTATGGGGTGGCCCTTGCGTGCGAATTAATCGGAAGGTTTACTTGAACAATCCATCGCCGGAAGCTCGCACCTTAAGTTCACCACTGGTCATCATTGCAGAGACCTTGGAAACTTCATCGGTGACAGCCTTGTCGAGATTTGGGTTCTCAGCAGGAATACCTACTCCCTCATTTGCTGCGGTAAAGGTAAGTACTTCGCCTGCAGGGAAGGTTCCATTGAGCTCGGCAACAATCATGTCATAGGAAGCACGGTCGAGGTACTTCATGGCACTGGTCAGGATGATGGACTTGCCGCTAGGAAGTACGCCCTCGGGGTACTGGTCAACGTCAACACCGATTACCCAGACTTTCTGTCCACTGGAAGCACGGTTCTTTGCCTCGTTGATAACACCAACGCCAACACCACCTGCTGCGGCGAAGATGACATCTACTCCACGGTCGTACATGGATGCTGCAATCTGCTGTCCAGCACTGATGTTGTCAAAAGAACCCTGATAAAGGTTGTTCTCTTGCTTCATCACAATCTTGGTACCATAGTTCTCATTGGCGAAAGCAACGCCCTGCTGGAAGCCCCAATTGAACTTCTGTACAGCTGGGATTTCCATACCGCCGACAAAACCAAAATCGCCTTCCTTAAGCTGCAGAGCGGCAGCGAGACCAGCGAGGAAGCCGGATTCGTGCTCTGCATAGTAGACTGCAACTACGTTCGGTTCAATGCGGAATTCAGAATAATCAGCACTGTGGGGTTCACCATCAAGGATGACGAACTTCACATTGGGATACTTATCCTGTGCCTCAAAGAGTGCAGTCTCAAACTTGAATCCTGGACATACAATAAAGTTATAACCAGCATCAACCAAGTTACCGATTTCCTTGAGGTAGTCAGCCTCAGTGGTCCCTGCGGGCTTGAGATATTTGACATCAAGCGCATAGTCCTTGCTTGCCTTCAAGATACCTTCCCAGGTTCCCTGGTTGAAGGATTTATCATCAATCGTACCAGCATCGGTGACCATTCCAACACGAAGATTACTCTTCTTTGCCCCACCCTCATCGCTACCTTGAGCGAATGCAAACGAGCCAAGCATCAGGAAGATACAAAGCACTACAGCGAATTTTTTTCATACTGTCTTCTCCTATTTTTTGTGATCATGCACAAAAAACTGTGTGAATTCATTCTACATTCACCTTGTACCGTTGTCAAACAAAGAAACCGCCTACAGGAAGCATTGATTCAAGACAAACCATTGAGCAAGAAACAGTTGTTCTTTCTTCTATTCATAGAAATTCTTCTGAACATAGAGAACCCCCGATTTGTATCACCGGGGGGGATCGACGGTACGTGCAATACCATATTTAGGTAGCTTGTTCAGCCTCCAAGCAAGCTAGTATGTAGGAACCTACCCTTTGAAATCATCCTCAACCACTGGTTCGCACACATAGTAGTGCATTGAACCATCACGATAGGGATTCCCACCCAACCCTGCGACAGAACAGATACCCCCCCAAGATGGAGTTGTCCTTTCTCATCTTCCCTCAGATATCGGGTTCTAATATCCTCAATTGCAAGCATTGCTTGCTTTCTATAGGTCTTATTATTGACGATACCAATTCGTACCGCTTTCAGAAGACTGTAGGCAAACATGCTGGAACAGGAGGTCTCAAGATAATTTTCTTCCTCATCGCTTCTATCCACCACCTGGTACCACATACCACTCTCACTCTGATAGGGAAGCAGTGAGTCAAGAACCTGGGTGAGAATCCGTCCCAGTTCCCCACGCTTGGGATGTGTAGCAGGGAGAAAATCGAGGATATCAAGAATAGCCATGCAGTACCACCCAATCGCCCTACCCCAGAAATGGGGAGAAAGACCAGTTTCTGCATCAGACCATCTCTGGCCCCGAGATTCATCATAAGCATGATAGAGCAAGCCTGTCTTTGGGTCCCTAAGCGTCTGGTAAACTTTGATTACCTGTTCCACCGTATCGTCAAACCCTGCAGTATCACCACTTACCTTACAGAACTGAGCATTGAAAGGACCCTGCATGTAGACACCATCCAGCCAGATCTGCCAAGGATAGATTTCCTTATGCCAGAATACACCTGAAAGGGTCCGCGGGTGGGAGTTCAGCTGACTTTTCAGCAACTGTGCAGCTAGGAGAAAGCGTTTCTCCTTCGTGTTGTCATACAGAGCGAAAAGGTTTCTTCCAGCGTTTATCTGGTCAAGGTTGTATTCCCCTAATCGGTAGGAGGCAATCTGGCCATCCCCACCAATCATGGGATCATACATCTCATATGCCCACTGGAACATCTCTTTTCGGTCGTAGGCCTCTCCAACCAGCAAACAACTTTGTATCACAAGCCCATGTTCATAATGCCATCGCATCTGTGAAGGTTTGTAGCGTGAAACCACACTTTCAGCCAGTTTCAACGAAAGGCGCTCACCCCTGTCCATCATGCTTCATTCCTCATGTTCGTGCCAAATCTTCCGGCTGCCGATCATCGGGCAGCCGGAAACGGGTCTCATCACACCTACTCGTTCAGCAGGTTGTTTTCCTTGGCAAAGGCAACGCCCTTGTCATTCCAATCCTGTCCACCGAGTTTCTTGAACTCAGCAATCCAAGCATTCCAGTTGTTCCTGTTCAGCGTACGCTTTCCAGTGATGAACTCACTCAGACCCTGTTCGTAGAAACGCTTCAGGTCAGCATTCGGAATCGGAAGCATGTCAGAACCAACAGCCGGGGTCCACTCTTTGGTCTGCATTTTGCGCAGTACCTCTAGTGCAGACATTTCCTTCTTGCTGGTAGCAGTTATGTACTTCGGATAGCGGGCATACAACTCGATATCACCATTGTAGAAAACCATGTTGCGCAACTGGGTTACGGTCTGTCCAACGGGGCCACTGAAAGCCAGATCGGGATCAGCGAGGCCATTGGCAACAGGCACCCCATTTGCATCCTTGGTGTAGTTCACACCCTCGACGCCCCAACCAAGCAAGAAGTAACCTTCATCAGATGCCATCCACTCAAGCAGTTCGGCAATCTTGTCCTTCTTTCCTTCCTCAACAGCTTTTGCACTAATGGCATAGATACGGAACCCTGCAGTGTAAGGTCCAATCGAAGCATGTCCCTTGGGGCCTTCGACGGGATCCATAATCACCCATTCTCCGTCAGGGAAGTTCTTGTCAAATGGAGCATAGTTGGACTGTGCAGCAAAAGCGGCATTCTGCTCTCTCATGATACCAAAACGACCCTGCTTCCAAGCAGCACGGAAATCATCCTTCTTGTAGGCAAGCCAGTTTGGATCAATGATTCCTTCATCAGCCATCTTCTTGAGATATGCCATGGCATCATAGAATTCAGGCTTGAGAATGTTCAATCCTGCGTTGTCAGTGTTCATGTCCCAGGTACCTTCAACACCAAATGCACCAAGGATCGGCTGCAAGCGGCGGCCGGGCCATGCTTCATAGTTGTTGACTTCCTGGAAAGCACCATAGCCATAGGTGTCATTCTTTCCGTTGCCATCAGGATCATCGAAAGTGAAGGCACGCATGACATCAAGCAATTCATCAGTGGTGGTTGGTACACTCAAGCCGAGGTTATCCAACCAATCCTTACGAATCAACAAACCTTCATTCTTGACGATCGAACCGGGGTCAGCCAGTCCATAGCTCTTTCCACCAAACTTTGCATGGTTTCGACTTACCTCGTTGTAGTGGGTTGCCGTGCGGGTGGGCATTTTCTCATACAAATCATCAACAGGAGCAACCAGACCCTGAGGAACCAGACGAGTCAAAACATCGCGACGAACCATAAACAGGTCGGGGAGATTGTTTGCCGCAGCAGCAGCCTGGATCTTTACGTCCTGGTCACTCTCATTGGAGGGAAGCGTTGTAAGCTTCAGATCGATGTTCAACTTCTCTTTGATGATGTCAAACCCTACCCAATCGGCCGGGGGGGGTGGCCCAGCTTCGGTAACCGCAGCGCCATACCACAGATCAATAGTCACAGGACCATCAACTGCAGCATCTTTTGTTCCCTGGCTAAATAAGGGCAGGGAAACGAAAGAGAGCAACGCAATAAGTGCGATGCATACGAAATACTGTTTCTTCATGGCTAATCCTCCTTATGAATTACCAAATCCAATTAAAATCATTCAGAGCAGGAAAGCGTCTTAACCTTTTACACTTCCCAGCAATGTTCCCTTGGTAAAATACTTCTGGATAAATGGATATGCAGCTACCATCGGTATGGCACTCATAAAGACCGAGGCGGCTTTGATGGCTGCAATCGGGGCATCCCCGAAGGCACTTACCTCCACATATTCATTCATTCCACTTGCCATCAGTATGTTCCTGAGTAGAATCGGAAGGGGCTGCAACGCATTACTGTTGAGGTAGAGCATTGCATGGAAGAAGTTGTTCCAGAAGGACACCCCGTAGAATAGACCGATGGTCATGATGATCGCTTTTGAGAGGGGCAGGATAATCCTCAAGAGGACTTGAATCTCTGATGCCCCGTCAATACGTGCAGACTCCTTCAGCTCACTGGGAATCCCCTCGAAGAAGGAACGCATGATCAGACAGTTGTAGGTGCTGATAGCTACCGGGATGTAGACAGCCGGCAACTTGTCGATCAACCCAATATTCGTAACCAACAGATAGGTGGGTATCATCAACATTAAAAAAAACGTAGGGAATGATGACGAGCATATTCAGGTATCGTCTTCCAGGAAGGGTTGGAATGGACAGTACATATGCAAGGGGTATGGTTAGCAACAAAGCGCTCGCAACCCCACCAATCAATATCTTTACACTGTTGCCGAAGGCAAGCAGGAATCCTGCATTTCCCAACAATGCCTTATAGGCGGAAGTTGACCATTTCCAAGGCATCAGAAACATCCCTTCCAGATTGTTGCCGATATAATCATTAGGTCTGAATGAGAGAGTGATGGTGCTCCAAAGCGGGATTGCGATGATCAGCAGGAGCAAACCCAAAAAGAGATCCACCAAAAAATTGAAGCTGTGGTCTGCTGCTGAGGGTTTGATCGCTACAGAAATGAATCTTCCTTTTCTTCTGGTTCCTATTTTTTTTCATCTCCGGCCCCCTAGAACAATGAGTTTCCGCCGAAGCGTTTTACCAGACGGTTGGAACCAAGGATGAGGAACATCCCGATGACCCCCTTGAACAGACCGACTGCGGTGGCAAGCCCAAACTGGAACTCCAGCAAGCCTTGACGATAGACCCAGGTATCAATGATATCGGCAACCGAATACACCGGTGTCGAATACAACATGAATATTTGGTTGAAGCCTGCATCCAGGATTGTACCCAATCGCAGCAGAACCACGATAACGATGACAGGTCGAATTGAGGGAAGCGTAATATACCGTACCCGTTGCCAGGAGTTTGCACCCTCCACTAAGGCTGCCTCAAAGAGGGAGGGATCAATACCCATCAGGGCGGCAATAAAGATAATGGCACTCCACCCCATCTCCTTCCATGCATCACTGAGTATGACAATCCAAGGAAAGGCATCAGTATTGGTCAAGAAATCAATGGGTTTGCCACCAAGCAGCTTGATAGTATCATTTACAATGCCATCTCCCGGTGCCAATAGGGCTAGCAGGATTCCATACATGATGACCCACGAGAGAAAGTGTGGGAGATAGGCAAGTGTTTGTACTGTTTTACGTAAAATGGGACGATTGCTCTCGTAGATGGCAATTGCAAGGATGATTGCTAGGGGAAGACTGAAAACCAACTTCCCAAAACTGTACATCAGGGTGTTTCTGAGCAACTCAACAAAATAATAGGAGTTGATGAAGGTCCTGAAGTGTTCAAATCCTATCCACTGACTACCAAGCACACCGTCCAAGGCCATATAATCCTTGAAGGCAATCTGTCCGTTGAATATCGGGACATATTTAAAGATAATGTAGTAGATTAAAGGAATTGCAAGCAAAGCATAGACTGATTTATGCCGCTTGATATCACGTAGCAACTGCTGTTTTGCCGATCTTTCTGCCATTTGCAACCTCACACTCTCAGCATAGGGGCAAGAGGGCAAGATTATGCAGGGCGTCTCTTGTACTTTTCCGACTTTTTTATATAGGTTTGTACGATTTTAGCTCAACTGAACGTATAGGCACTGCATCAAGGTACGATCAGCGAAGTCGTTTCCTCATATTCCAATACTGTAGGCCAAACTGTATGAAAATTACGATATATACAAAGAATAGCCCGCTAAAGAGCCCAAAGAAGAATTGATTTGCACTTCTTACACCACTTCCATGTAGCACCAGTTGGGGAATGATCACCAAGAAGAAAAGCACCAACAAGGGAATCATTCTTCCCTTGAACACGCGCTCTATCATGGCAAGACGTGATCCATCATCACAATAGATCTCCTCTCTTCCATTCATCTGCGCAGCAGGCTTTCTGAAGTAGCTATACCCGAAAAAATCCTGGATATACTCCCATCCACAGTCTTCAAACAAACGTAGATAGCTCTGCCTGTCAGTCTTTCCCTCTTGGTTGTAATCCAATTGGTAGACCACATCCTCCCCTTCACATCTGGAGAATACATACAACCCTGGGAAATATACCCGTCTAAAGGCCCAGCCCTTCTTATGTTGGTTACACAAGAAGTCCTGCTCCTTCACGTATTCAGGGATAGTATAGAATCTGAACATAACCTTCGTATCTTTCATTGCCCCACCTCCTCCAAGTTCCGGCACATCCGTTCAATTCGTTTTTTTTCCAAAGCAAGAACATCTGATCCAAGTTCGGTGATCTGATAGATTTTTTCGTTTATCCTGTTCATCCATAAATCGGATAAGCCCATCCTTCTCCATCTTCGACAAACTTCCATAGAGCGTCCCTGCCCCGATTCTCACCACCCCGTCGGTCAAGGAATCGACTTTCTGGACTATTGCATACCCGTGCATGGGCTTCTGCAAGCAGAGCAATATGTAGAATCCTGTCTCTGTCATGGGTACATAGACTTTTCTGATATGGGAATCCATATAATGCTCCTTGTATCGTGGTGCAATGTATCGCACTGCGATGTATAATAGCGAAACAAAGCTTCCTCTGTCAAGAAGGAATTAGATTAATGTTGTGAACGGATCTTTCCTGGAGCACATCCCTTGATCTTCTTGAACACTCTACAAAAGTATGCTTGATCCTGGAATCCACTCTGGCTTGCAACCTCGTTTATTGAGAGCGAACTCTCACGGAGCAACTGGGTGGCAATGAATACCCGCTGCCTGTTTAGGTAATCCCATGGGCTGATGCCCAACTCCTTGCGGAAAATTCTCGTCAGGTAGTCTTCGCTGACATTCACCGATTCAGCAAGTTGCCAACGCGAGATCTGCTGGGTAGCATGCCTACCCAAATAGACCACAGCTCGCTTGACCAAGGCGCCGGTGAGAGGAGGAAGCATCTCATTGGTTTCCAACAGTGCGAGCAACCGCTGTCCAAACTCACTGCTCTCAAGTACACACTCATGGGCGATAAGCAGTCGAGGAATAAGGGAGAGTTGTTCTGCCTCTTCTTTTTCCCAATGCTCACGAATCACCACAATAGGTGCATCACAGGTTTTTCGAATATTCCGGTAGAGAACAGGGTCAAAAAGTGAGGCAAGTATCAGTCTTACCGGCTGATTGGATACTACATCCATTACTTCGCCTGATTCACAGTGGACAATGAACTCCTCATCCAAGGCAAGAGCCTTACAACAATCTTCAGGAAGCCCCTTAAGAGCGACCAGAACACCATCAGAAAGATGATGGGAGGTTCTCATCAAGGATGAATATAGATTCTGCTGGCCCTCAGGAGCGTGGAGACAGACCATTGGAGCTTGAGAGAGGGTGTTATGCGCTGCAATTGTAGTACGAAGAAGACGGAAATCCCTTCCTTGGTTGTCTGCATCCCAGCCAATAATACCCCCCAACAAACTTGGAGAGGTCTTGTCTCTGAAGGCTTCCCACTGGTATCACCTCACAGGAAGCAAAAAAAAGAGTGCAACACTTCTGGAAGCTGCTCATTACCGTCGGCAGTAATAAAGAACAAGGTATCGCTGGAAGGGGGATTGCTCTCACCCATCAGGCTAGGCAGAGGTAGTTGCACAACCACTGCATTATCATGTAGGGAGAACGAACCATGGCTCATCAGGATAATCCTTTGAGCTAAGGAGAGACTTGGGTCCTGGCTCCCCATGGTTGCCTTCCAACTGCTTGAGGAAGAAGCAAAGCAGAGTTGTAGGCCTTCTCTCGACAATGCAGTTTGCAGCCTCATTTCCCCTCCTTCCCTTACAATGTATTCGCAAATGATAGTCAGACTTTGAATCAACCTCTCTGTATCGACGCACAGAGCCGGCATCTCCCTTGGTCCTTCATATATAAGAGGAAATGAGGTTATCAAGGGTGTTATAAGCGTCATAGGGTTGCAGACTTTATTCTCCAGCTCAAGATTTCCGGAGTGCGAGAGAGAGAGGTCCAAGAGATGGGTGGCAGAACGAATCTGCTCCTCTATTTGCTTACCAATTTCACCTCCAGCTTGCTTAGCGATGGAGAGAATTGTCTCAAGAGGCGTCTTGAGTCCTTCCCCAACATTGGCAAAGAACTCACTTCGCGATCTCTGGGCTCTCTCTGCATCCTCCCTTGCACGATTTGCGGCATCCAAGAGAAACGCTCCCTTGATCGCTGAACTCAAAGCGGTTCGCAGCTCTTCCATAACGCTCCCGCTGAACAGTGTGGTTCTTAAAATGAGGTACCCCAAAGGCTGGTTGTCCATGAACAGCGGTTCAACCACATGTACGCCTTGCCCAAGGTGGTCCAGAAGTCCTTGGGGCAACAAGAGGTGTTTGGGAAACTGTTGTTTCCGCTCCATGACAAGGGAATCAGCATACCCTCCTATGAAGGTATTGTTCGTCTCATCACCGTATAGGACAAGGTAGCCCGCATCAAGGCCAAGTGCCCCTAGATGTTTTGCCAACAGGGAGGGAATGGTTGAAAGGGTTCTTACCCCCAAGAGGTCGCATTTGAGCGTATTGAGAATGCTTGCCTGCAGTGAACGTTGATACGCATGTTCATGCGCAACTAAGTCCCGCTGACGAAGAAAGAGGTCCCTGATTGGTCCTGCACAGAGAGCCTTGAATGAGAGGGTAGCAAAGAATGTACAGTACCAATGCAAGGCTTCAGTCAAGAGACTGGGATCTCCTCCCCGGTCTAGAAAACGATAGGAGAGTTGGCTAATCAGTGCGAGTACTTCACTCTCATGTTGCAAGGAGGCTTCCCTGATTAACTTCTTTATCCGCTCTTGTTCTTCCTCATTCGCATCGAATACCTGAATTACCCAAGCCTGGAAGAGATCCAAACTCCCAACCACCCGCCGAGCCTGTTGCTCACTACCCAGTGAATAGGTACACCCACAACTCTGTCGGATGATCGGCTGGGAAGGGAGTAGCAAATCAAAACAAGAAGGGTCCTCCTCTGCAAGCATGCCACTGAGTAGATTCCAGGACATCCTTGCCAGTTCATTAACCGGCATTCTTGCAGTGGTACAGGGAACCTTCAAGAGATGGCTTTCCCTGCTGTCATTGTAGCCCACAATACGGAGATCTTCCGGAATGGAGTACCCTAGCCTCTCTAGATATTTTCCTGCATCGAACATCATTAGATCGCTTGCACACACAAGCGTGTCAAAATCCCGACCAGGAGTCAGATTGCGTTCCTCCAACAGTTGCTCTATCGCACCTCTTCCCTCAGACCATGAGAAAGGATCGCTGACCAAGCGGGGATCGAAAAGCAAACTGGTTTGGTCGAGGGTATCGCAATAAGCTCTGTAGCGGTCTTCGGCAGAATAGTGATTCTCAGGCCCTCGCAGAAAGGCCAGCTTCCTCGCCCGATGCTCCCTAATGCAGTGCAACATGACACTCTGGACTCCAGAATAGGCATCAAAGGAGATTCCAGGACATCCTTCCTTCTTCATCCCGATGCAAACACAGGCTAGATCGTCAATATTGTTTAAGAAGGCTTGTACCTCTGAGACACTGACTGCCCCACCCAAGGCAGAAGCCCAGGTGATCACACCATCCAGATTATCTGTATTTACCAATGAATAGATGGCATTACGTAGGTACTCCTGGTTCTCCTGGTACTCAAGTCTTCCTCCAGGAAAGACAAACAAGGAAAAGCCAGAACGTTGGCAGTGGCTTGCAATCTGGGACCAGAGACCATTGGAGCTCCGGTATGAATAGAGGCCAACACCAATCCCACTCGCCTATTCACGTGAGCACTCACAGCAACCTCCTCGTAAACGATATCACTATACCACAGGTTTTTCCGCCTTGACAGTCCAGCAAAGAGAAGGCTATCATTCGGAACAATGTTTCATTTTCAACCAATCGAGGCAAGGCTCAAGAGCCTGAATTATCATCTGGATCGGTTCATGCCGGTCCTCACACCCAGCGGTGTCCTTATGGGTCTTCTTCTTGGGTCACTTGTCTCCTGGATGACTCCATCAGTACCCTACCTATTTGGTCTCATTACCTTTATTGGTGGCCTGGGCATCAGTTCAAATGCCTTTTTTGGGGTTATCAAAAAGCCAAAAGCTATTCTTTTCTTCATCCTTGGCGCGAACATTATCATGCCCTTGATAGCATGGGCACTGGCAAACCTGTTGTTTCCCGGCCATCCTGCAATTATCACAGGGTTTATTCTCCTGATGGCCATCCCCACTGCAATCACTGGATACATCTGGGCAAACATCTACCAAGGGAACGGGGCACTCTCATTGACCTTGATCATTGTATCCACACTCCTTGCCCCTATCCTCACCCCTTACACCGTTGCACTCCTTGCCCAGACTACAGTACAGATTGATACCAAAGGGATGATGATTTCCCTACTCATTATGGTCGTCATTCCCTCCATAGTCGGTATTCTTATCAACAACGCAACGCAGGGGAAGGTCAACGATCGTGTAGCTCCAAACCTAAGACCATTCTCTAAGATTGGTCTCTTCTTTATCATCGTCATCAATACCAGCAATGTTGCCGAACGTCTTATCGCTGATGCTTCGTGGATTTACCTGCCAATTGCACTAGCCTGTGCACTGCTTGCAACCATCGGATACCCGCTTGCCCATTACCTTGGCAAGATTGCTGGTATTGCCTTGGAAGACCGCAAGAGTGTCACCTTTGCCGTCTCAATGAGGAATATCAGTTCAGCCTTGGTACTTGCCATCGCATATTTCCCCCCCCGAGACAGCACTTCCAGTCATCTTCGGAATCGTCTTCCAGCAAACCATCTGTGCCTTCATGGCATATACCCTTTATGGGAGAAAGAAAATAACGTAACATACTCTATAGAAAAGGAGCTACATCCATGCACTCAATTACTGAAACTACGAAGACAATCGCAAGGAAAGAAAAAAATCCTCCAGTTCGGAGAAGGTAATTTCCTCCGCGCTTTTGTTGATTGGATGATTGACATCCTCAATGAAAAGACCGACTTTGACGGCAATGTGGTCATCGTTCAGCCGCTCGAAAGAGGGTTGAGTGAAATGATCAACGACCAGAAAGGCCTCTACACCACCGTTCTAAGAGGTGTCCAGGGAGGAAAAAAACCGTTGAGGAATTCCGTACCATTGGCAGTGTCAGCCGTTGTTTGAATCCATATAAGAAGGAAGACTATGCCGAATATCTGAAGCTTGCAGAAAGCGAAGACCTGAGGTTCATCGTCTCCAATACTACCGAGGCAGGTATTGCCTACAGCGAAGGAAACACCTTAGAGGAGGCTCCCCAAGCTGCCTTCCCAGCGAAAGTCTGCGCGTTTCTCTACAAACGCTACAAGGCATTTGCTGGCGCAAAAGACAAGGGTATCATCGTCATCCCGGTCGAACTTATCGACAAGAACGGTGACAACCTGAAACGAATCGTGATGCAGTATGCAAAAGAGTGGAATCTGGAAGCAGGCTTTACAACTTGGCTTGATGAATCATGTGACTTCTGCAATTCACTTGTTGACCGCATTGTTCCTGGGTATCCCCGCGCTGAAGCTGCACAGCTATGTGAAAAAATCGGTTATCAGGACAATCTTCTTGATTCTGCAGAGATTTTCCATCTCTGGGTTATTGAATGTCACAAAGAGTTCCATGAAGATGAGCTTCCCTTCAACAAAGCGGGGCTGAACGTCATCTGGACTGACGACATGAGCTTCTACAGAACCCGGAAGGTACGTATCCTCAATGGGGCACATACCATGAGTGTACTTGCCGCATATCAGGCAGGGCATGATACCGTCCAGGACTGTATCGCAGATAAAAACCTGTTGTACCCATTCATGCATGGAGGCATTTTTGAGGAGATAATCCCTTCGATGGATGGCTCGAAAGAGGAGTTGGAAGCATATGCCAACGATGTCTTGGAACGGTTTGAAAACCCATACAACCCACATCAACTGCTCTCCATTTCTCTCAACTCTGTCTCCAAGTTCAAAACCCGTAATCTTCCAGCTTGCTTGGATACATCAACAAGCAGGGATCTCTTCCCAAACATTTGGTCTTCGCACTCTCAGCCTTGATCAGCTTCTATGAAGGAACTGAGTATGAAGGTAGTGCATTGAAGGGAATGAGAGGGAGCGAAACCTATCTCATCCAAGACAACCAGGATATTCTGGAGGCGTTTGCCTCCCTCTATAAGGAAGCAGATGATGGGGCGGCAAGAGCCAAGCGGATCAGCACTGCTGTACTTTCCAATACTGCTTGGTGGTCTCAGGATCTCACCCAAATTGAAGGTTTGCAACATAAGGTAGAGAAGAACCTAGAAGCCATCTGGCAGTCGGCATGCAAAAAAAAGCCATTCAGGCACTGTAGGAGTACGCATGGAGCAGAGAAAATTCGTTACAATCCACCCAGATGATGTAGTAGCAGTTGCTATCGCCCCCCTTGGCAAGGGGGGGGAAGTGATCCGTGTACAGGGAAATGATATCACGTTGGTGATGGATATTCCCTCTGGACACAAGTTTGCCATCAAGGATATTGCAGAGGGAGAGCCTGTCATCAAGTATGGAGCTCCCATTGGGCAGGCAAAGCAGCATATTTTAAAAGGAGAGCATGTCCATGCAAGCAATATCAAGACACTGCTCTCTGAATCAGCTGCCTACCACTACAGCAAAGAACTCGCATCCCAGTTCCAGGAGAAAGCGGAGAAACGCAAAGCCTTCTGGGCTGACAAAACCCCAACAATCCAACCTATCGACGGGCAAATGGAAAGATTGGAATCAGAAACGAGCTTTGGATCGTACCAACGGTCGGTTGTGTAAACAAGGTAGCAGAAACACTGGTCTCTTGGGCAAACCAGACCTTTTCTATCAGTGAATTTTATGACGGAATCCATGTATGGAACCACCCCTATGGGTGTAGTCAGCTTGGGGATGACCATGAGGCAACAAGAACCATTCTTGCCGACTTAGTTCACCATCCCAATGCTGGTGGTGTATTGGTACTCGCTCTTGGGTGTGAGAACAACACCCCCGAGTCCTTCAAGGAGCTGGTAGGGGATGTCGACCCAGAAAGGGTAAAATTTCTCACCTCACAGGAAGTGAGTGATGAAATTGAGGAGAGCAAGAAACTCCTTACAGCACTCCATGAGACCATGAAGAATGACAGAAGGGAACCAGTGGGGATGGATAACCTCATTGTGGGTTTCAAATGCGGTGGTTCTGATGGCCTCAGTGGCATAACTGCAAATCCACTGGTAGGCCGTTTCTGCGATGCATTGACAGCCATGGGTGGAACAGGAATTCTTACTGAGGTCCCCGAAATGTTCGGTGCAGAACAACTGCTGATGAACCGCAGCCAAGATGAAAAGGTCTATAAGCAGACTGTACGGTTGATTGATGACTTCAAACAGTACTTTATCAAACATGAGCAGGTGGTGTATGAGAATCCCTCCCCAGGAAACAAGGCTGGAGGAATCTCAACCTTGGAAGACAAGAGCCTTGGGTGCATCCAGAAAGGTGGAGAAGCAATCATCACCGATGTCCTTGCCTATGGACAACAGGTATCGAAAAGAGGGTTGAACCTCCTTTCCGGTCCTGGCAATGATATTGTCTCCACCACGGCTCTTACAGCTACAGGTGCCCATATCATTCTCTTTACCACAGGAAGGGGAACCCCCCCCTCGGCTCTCCAGTTCCTACTGTAAAGATTTCCAGCAATAGTGCATTGGCTGAAAAGAAGACTGGCTGGATTGATTTTGATGCAGGAAGGCTCTTAGCTGAAGACAATGAAGAGGTACTCTCCGATTTCCTCTCTCTCATCCAAGCAGTTGCCAAGTGGTGAAAAGAAGACAAGGAACGAAGAGAATGGGTATGCAGAGATATCGCTGTTCAAGGATGGAGTCATCCTCTAGAACGCGAAAAAAAGGAGAACGATTATGAAACAATTCATGGACGAACACTTTCTATTACAAACAAAAACAGCCCAGAAGCTGTATCATGAGTATGCAAAAGACCAGAAGATCTATGACTATCACTGCCACCTCAACCCGAAGGAAATAGCTGAGAACAAGAAGTTCTCGACCATCACCGATGCTTGGCTTGGAGGCGACCACTACAAGTGGCGCGCCATGCGTGCAAATGGAGTTCCAGAGGAACTGATTACCGGGAAGGACGCAGATCCGTATGAAAAGTTTCTGGCATGGGCTGATACCATGGAAAACGCCTTGGGAAATCCTCTCTATCATTGGACTCATCTTGAATTACAGCGGTATTTTGGCATCCATGAGATACTCAACACCAAGAATGCAAAGGCAATTTATGAAGAGGCAAACCGACAGTTCAAGGAAAATGAAAATCTTTCGGTAACAGGTATCATGAAGCAGTTCAAGATCTACGCGGTAGGAACCACCGATGACCCCGCTGATGATTTGGCATACCATAAGCAAATTGCCTCCCAGAAGGAAGTACCGGCCACAGTAATACCTTCCTACCGTCCTGACAAAGCACTGAATATTGAGAAAGAGACATTCTGCGCCTATATGGAATCCTTGGAAACTGTTTCAGGGAAGTCCATCACCTTGGTCAGCGATGTCATTGAAATCTTGATCAACCGACTGGATTTCTTTGTGAGTATGGGATGCAAGGCAAGTGACCATGCACTGGTAACTGCTCCATCTGTATTCAAGAGCGAAAGGGAAGTAAACGAAATCTTTACAAAGAAGATGAACGGAAAGAGCCTGAACCATGAAGAGGTGGAAGCATACAAGACCTTTGTACTGACCCATCTTGCAAAGGCATATGCAAAGCGTGACATTGCCATGCAGTTGCATTTTGCTGCAATCAGGGACAACAATGGCTTGATGTATAAGAAGCTTGGCCCTGATACCGGCTATGATGCATCCCATGACAAGGATCTTGCTGAAGGTCTTTCTGCCTTCCTGAACAATCTCTCTGCCACAGGAGAGGTCCCCAAGACCATTCTCTATACACTCAATCCGAAAGATTACTACACCTTGGCTACCCTAATGGGCTGCTATCAGGATGGGATTCCCGGAAAAATGCAACTCGGTTCTGCCTGGTGGTTTGCTGACCACAAGGATGGTATGGAAGAACAGATGAAGATTTTGGGCAATGTGGGTCTGCTGCCCCGTTTCATAGGGATGCTTACCGACAGCCGGTCCTTCCTCTCCTACTCCAGGCACGAGTATTTCAGACGTATACTCTGCAACATCCTTGGGAATTGGGCAGAAGAAGGAGAAGTTCCATACGACATGGAGATGCTGGGAAAGGTGGTTGAGAACATCTCCTTTGGCAATGCAAAAGCTTACTTCGAGGGTTGATACCATGGGAAAGAAAACCAATCCAGCAGGAGAGAAACAACAAACCAGCGGAGTGATCCGAACCATCGTCATCCTGGAGACATTGTCCAAACATCAGAGTATTAATCTGGAACAACTCTCCAAGGAGACAAGTTTGCCAAAAGCAACCCTGCTCAGGTTTCTTTCCACCTTGGTCAACCTTGGTTATGTCTATCGGGATAACACAGATCTCTACAGCCTCACGCTGAAGATGTTCTCTGTGGGATCCGTGGGCTTGAACACATCGACCTGATTCATGTGGCTAACCCTGTCGCCCAAAGGCTCTGTGACGAGCTGGGTGAGACAGTGCATATGGGTGTATTGGAGGAGGACAAAGCTGTCTATGTTCTGAAAAAGGAGTCCTCCTTCACCATCAGAATGTATTCCCGGGTTGGCAAGGCAATCCCCTTGTACTGTACAGCTATCGGGAAGGTTCTACTCAGTGATATGCCTCAAGACACGCTGGATGAATACCTGTCCTCTGTTAAAATGAAACCATTCACCCCGAACACTGTAACTGACAATGTGGTATTGAAACAGGAATTACAACAAATCCGTGAGCGAGGCTGGGCAAGCGACAATGAAGAGCATGAAATGGGCACGCTCTGCATTGGCTCTCCTATCAAGGATTACACAGGTAAGGTGGTCGCTGCGATGAGTGTCTCCTGGCCTCTCTTCCGGTTCAATCCAGAAGAACAGGAACATATCACCAAATCAATACTAGAGGCATGTACAAACCTCTCTCACCTCCTAGGCTGGGAAGAAGGCAAGTAAGGCTATAAGATATCCCCGGAAATACAATCCGGGGATGTTTTTTTTCCCTTCCCATAGGCTATCATAGAGAAAAAGGAGTCAACTCATGCAACAAATTCGATGGGGTATTATCGGATGCGGTAATGTAACTGAAGTAAAGAGTGGTCCCGGATTCCAGAAAGCAGAAGGAGCTTCCCTTGTTGCTGTCATGAGGCGAAATGCGAGAAGGCAGCAGATTATGCTGGGCGCCATGGAGTAGATACCTGGTATGATGACGCACTCAAGCTCATTGAGGATCCACAGGTGGATGCAGTCTATATTGCAACCCATCCTGACTCCCACCAATACTATACACTCCTTGTTGCTTCAAAGGGGAAACCTGTCTACTGTGAAAAAAAACCTCTGGGAGTATCCTATGCACAAAGCAAGGAAATGGTGGAGTATTGCAAGAAACACTCCATTCCCTTTTTCAGTGCCTATTATCGCAGAGCACTCCCCAAATACCTTATGATCAAAGAGATGATTGACAGTGGAAAACTCGGAGAGATCAGGGCAGTCCATGTGGAATTACTGCAATCCATCAAACCGGAAGACACAGTAGACAATGGGAGATGGAGAGTACAACCAGAGAAGAGCGGAGGTGGATTGCTGCTCGATGTTGGCTCCCACTCCCTTGATTTGATCGACTTCTATTTTGGACCGATTGTTGAGGCAACAGGAGAAGGTCGAAACCAAAGCAAGACGTATGAAGCAGATGATATTGTCCATGGAAGTTTCAGGACAGAGAGTGGGGTCTGTGGCACGGGCCTCTGGTGCTTCAACACCTGCAAAAAATGAGGATACCACCACAATCTTTGGCAGCAAGGGAATTTTATCCTATTCTGTACTGGATATCGGAAAACCGATAACCCTTGAAACAGAAAAAAGGAACCGAGGTCTTGGCTGTTCCAGACCCTCCTGAGCATGTTGCACAACCCTTGATCCAAACCATCACCGATGAATTGTTGGGGAAGGGCCGCTGTCTCAGCACAGG
>JDSF01000235.1_pt1 | contig 31563 bp, 33 predicted proteins | sample 199441 | NCBI WGS metagenome assembly JDSF01 (sample SAMN02592751, study PRJNA231836) | bioreactor metagenome | isolation source: continuous culture bioreactor denitrification-DNRA | place: Germany: Bremen
CCTAAAAAGCTGCCTCAGTTCTACAAACTGAGGCAGCTTCATTTTCATCTGTATATGATCTAATAAAACACTACTCTAAATAATCGGTAATGACAGAGTTTGCTATGTCCATTCCATAATCCGTTAGGCGCAAATGTCCCTTGTCTATAACAATTAACCCTTTTTCAAGCTGACTGTTTACTATAGTACTGTATTTTTTTTCAAGGCTTTCACCAAACCGAATTTCATAGTCCTTAAGGTCAACCCCTTCATTTAATCTAAGACCAAGCATAATGTATTCAAATGCAGCATCTTCTTTCGATATAACCTCTTCAGTCATAATTGGACGCTCACCCTTATCAATACACGCCTTGTATGACAACCAATCAATGAAATTACCCTCACGTTTTCCATTCACATACCCGTGAGCAGCCATCCCAGCGGCAAAGTACTCCTCACCTTTCCAGTAGACAAGATTATGTTTACATGCATGTCCTTTTTTAGCAAAATTGGAAATCTCGTATTGACCATATCCCGCTTTCGCAAGTTTATGAATCAAACCATGATACATCTCACGGTCCTCGTCTTCAGTTGGAAGTGTCAAATTTCCAGAATCAACAAGTCTGTCAAACGGTGTTCCTTCTTCTACCTTAAGACTATAGGCAGAAATATGTTCTGGTCCAAGCTCAAGTATGTCGTCTATTGTTTGATTCATATTCTCAGCGGTTTGATCAGGTAGTCCAAACATAATATCTAGATTAATATTGTCAAATCCACTCCTTCGAAGAATTTCAAATGAGTCCTTAACAACCTTCGCCGAATGAATTCTGCCCAGCTTCTTCAAAAGCTCATCATTCATACTTTGCACACCCATTGATATTCTATTAACGCCAATCTCTTTCCACTGACCAAGTGACTCCATATCAACTGTCCCTGGATTGGCTTCAATAGAAAACTCCTCTATAGAATCCAGTTTGAAAGCACTATTTATACTATTACCTAGCAGTTTAATTTCCTCTGTATTTAATAAACTCGGTGTTCCACCACCAATAAAAATCGTTCTTAAAGCTGGTCTGTTGAATGTCTCACCTATTATTTTTAACTCTTTACATAAAGCGTTCATGTACTGCGATCGAAAATCATGATCTGCAGCGAAGGACACAAAATCGCAGTATGCACATTTCTGAGCACAAAAAGGGATATGTATATATAAACTAGTTTTCGTGTTTTTAATTGCTTTCATTTGTTCACCTTGCTTTCAGATACTTACTGTGTGTCCATTATACCACCATTACCTTATTTAACAATTCACACTTGAATAATCAAAGTCAATGAGATACAATGACAACGATTGTTGATATCGATTTCCGATATCGCGATTGATATTCATTCCCATTTATCTTAAACCCAGTCGATCCTACAGGAGACTATAATGATCCAATATAAAAATATACACATAACTCTCGGTGAAAAAAAAGATCTTCAGTGACTTCTCGTTATACATAAATAAGGGTGATAAAATACTTCTTAATGCCCCATCAGGTTCGGGTAAATCAACTCTTATCAAAATGCTACTAGGATTCCAAAAGCCTGACAGTGGAGCCGTACTGGTTAATGAAAACGTCCTAGATAAGAACACCTGTCATCATATTAGAAGCCAGTGCTCTTATGTCAGCCAAGATGTTGACCTTCCCAAGTTACCCGTCAAAGAACTCTTTAGTAGGATATATAATTTTAAAGTAAACAACTCTTTAGAATTTAGTGATTCAAAAATACATGATACATTTATGTTATTTGATTTAGATCAATCAATACTCAACAAAAATGTTAAGGATCTTTCTGGCGGTGAACGCCAAAGGCTTGGTCTTGTTATATGTGTTTTAATGGATCGATCAATCTGGCTTCTTGACGAAGTAACATCTGGACTAGATAAAGAGTTAAAGAAGAAAGTATTTAATCTTGTTGTGAATAGCAATAAGACAGTCATTATTATTTCTCACGATGAAATCTGGAATACAGATCATGTTAAAAAAGTGAGGTGGGAATAATGGGAACTATTCAAATATCATATATTGGATTAGGACTACTCCTTTTACTTCTTGTACCACTCATGATAATGAATAAGCAACTTGGCTTACATATTAATAGACGCATTATTTATGTAACTATGCGTATGCTGGTACAACTAACCCTAGTTGGATTATTCCTTCAGTATCTATTTGAACTTAACAGTCCAATTTTGAACAGTCTATACCTACTGGTTATGATTGTAGTTGCACTATTTTCTGCACTTAAAAGTACAAAACTTCCCTTTAAGAAAGTTGGAATACCACTGTTTGCAGCATTCTTGATACCAAATATTGTTTTAATACTTTATTTCAACAATATAGTGGTGCAGCTTGACGCACCATTCGATGCACGTTATTTCATTCCAATTGGCGGAATGCTAATGGGGAATTCCCTATCTGGTATTATAGTTGGACTCAAACGTTATTATGACGCCATCAAGGAAGATCAAAAAACATATTTTTACATGTTAGCGCTTGGAGCTACTCGTAACGAGGCTCTAAAACCCTATATTCAAAACGCTGTAACTACGAGTATTAGTCCAACCTTAGCTTCCCTTGAAACAATTGGACTTGTCCATTTACCAGGTATGATGACTGGACAAATCCTTGGTGGATCTTTCCCTATTGTCGCTATTCGTTATCAAATGGCTATTATGATTGCCATCCTTGTTATTCGGTATGCCAGCACATATCTAGCTATTCGCTTTACATCTATCAAAGCATTTAATGAATATGATGTTCTCGATATTTAGCCATATAGTAATAGGAATCACTTCTTCCTAAAAATAAAGGAAGTGAGCAGCCATAAACTGTTCACTTCCTTTTTATATCTGTTTATATAATTCTGCTTAACTTTCCTCGTCAAACTTAAGAACTGATAAGAACGCTTGTTGGGGCACTTCAACGTTACCCATTTGGCGCATACGCTTCTTACCTTCTTTTTGCTTGTTAAGAAGCTTTTTCTTTCTAGAAATATCGCCGCCATAACACTTGGCAAGTACATCTTTTCGTAAGGCTTTAATCGTCTCACGAGCGATAACTTTGTTGCCTATTGCCGCCTGAATCGGAATAACAAACTGGTGTCTTGGAATGACATCTTTTAAACGGTCACAAATTTGACGACCACGAGATGCTGCCTTTGTCTTATGAACAATCATAGAGAAAGCATCAATATTTTCTTTATTCAAAAGAATATCCAGTTTTACAAGATCAGACTCAACATAACCGTTGAACTCATAATCTAGGGATCCGTATCCTCTTGTTTTTGTTTTAAGAGCATCAAAGAAATCGTAGATAACTTCATTTAGAGGTAATTCATAATGAAGAGCCACTCTTCTTTCGTCAAGGTAGTCCATGTGCTTCATGTTTCCACGACGTTGCTGGCATAGTTCCATAACATTACCAACATATTCACTTGGAATGTAAATTGTTGAATCAACAATCGGTTCTTCCATTTTAGTAATTTCAGTAGGCTCAGGTAAGTTAGATGGGTTCTGAACAAAAATTACTTCGCCATCTGTCTTTGTAACTCGGTAAATAACGCCTGGTGCAGTTGCAATGATATCAAGATCAAACTCTCGCTCTAGACGTTCTTGCATGATTTCAAGGTGGAGTAAGCCAAGGAAACCACAACGGAAACCAAAACCAAGCGCTACAGATGTCTCTGGTTCGAACGTCAGTGCAGCATCATTTAATTGTAGTTTTTCAAGCGCGTCACGAATTGCATCATAACTTTCACCTTCAGCTGGATAAAGACCACAGTACACCATAGGTGTTGCTTTTTTATAGCCTGGAAGAGCTTCAGGTGTTGGATTCGATTTAAGAGTGATCGTGTCACCAACCTGACAATGTTTAACGTCTTTAATAGAAGCCGTTATATAACCAACATCACCAGCCGATAATTTAGGTTGTGCCAGTGGCCCTGGCGTATACACACCAACTTCAACGACCTCAAACGTTGCGCCAGAAGACATCATTTGCATAATGTCGCCCTTTTTTCACTTCACCGTCAAATACACGAACTGAAGCAACAACGCCCTTGTAACTATCGTAAACAGAGTCAAATATCAGACTCTTTAATGGCGCTTTTGGATCTCCAGTTGGATGTGGAACATCTTTAACAACCAGTTCAAGTACGTCTTCGATGTTTAAACCAGACTTTGCAGAGACTTCAGGTGCATGGTCAGCAATAATACCAATTACATCTTCAATTTCTGTTCTGATCTCATCAGGACGTGCACTTGGTAGGTCAATCTTATTAAGAACTGGAAGAATTTCTAGTCCTTGTTGATCTGCCAGATGAACATTTGCCAGTGTTTGCGCCTCGACACCTTGTGTAGCATCTACAACAAGTACAGCGCCTTCACAGGCTGCAAGTGATCTTGATACTTCATATGTGAAATCGACGTGTCCTGGTGTATCAATAAGGTTAAGTGTATACTCTTCCCCATCTTTTGCCTTATATATAAGTCTTGTTGTGTTTAGTTTAATCGTAATTCCACGTTCACGCTCAAGGTCCATTGTATCCATGATCTGGTCCTGCATTTCACGTTGCGTTAAAAGGCCAGTCTTTTCGATCAGTCTATCAGCAAGTGTAGATTTACCATGGTCAATATGAGCGATGATACTAAAGTTACGAATCATATCTTGACGATTCGACATTGTACATCCTCCTCTATAATAGATCTCGATTGATTTTAATATAGATATCCGCACTGTTATCGGATTCTAACTCGAGACAATTTTCGAAATAAAACAAGTGCACTTATAAGGAAATTTCACATAAAAGTGCACATTCTGATATATTATATCACAAAGGCTCTCCGAACTAAATACCTTCTAATTAGGATTTTTTCAGTTTAACATTTAGATCTGTTAATAACTTTCCATTACAGCTCTTCAAATCGCATAATCTTAAGCATTTCAATCGTCAGACTATTGTGAAATGAATTATTTTAACCAAACCATAACAATCTGCTTGTTTTACAGTATAAAGAGTGTTATAATTCTTTTTGTTGACTATTGACCTACACATACTAAGCAAGACAGGCTATCTACTGACTTGTATTCGATCTAAGGGGTCAAATGAAAGTGAGGTGAAACACAAATGGCTAATATCAAATCTGCAAAGAAGAGAATTAAAGTTATCGCTAAGAAATCAGCTAATAACAAATCTCGTAGATCTGCACTTAAGACTGCTGAAAAAGCGTTTCCTAGAAGCTCTAGAAGCTGGTGACAAGGCTGTTGCAACTGAAAAGTTCAACACTGTTCAAAAGCTTGCTCGTAAGGCAGCTGAAAAGAACGTGATCCACAAGAACGCAGCATCTCGTAAGGTTGCTCGTCTATCTAAGAAGCTTAACACTCTTGCATAATCACCCTCTAATGATTAAATTGCGAGTTAAGCTTCTTACTAAGGCGTCTGATCAGATCAATCAGAATGCCCTTAATAAGGAGAATTTGATTCCCCAATTCCCTTGTTATAAATTTGAATTCAGATTTATAATGAATAAGCGCACGAGTGCAATCGTGCGCTTTCCGTCTTTTTTGGCGTGAAAGGCTAAGAAATGCGTGAGGAACTGAGTAAAAGTGAAAATTTGATTTCAATCACATTTTCGGTTTTGCTCAGTTCCTCACATATGGCGCGCCTCGCGGCATAGAGCAATCATAGATTGCTCGTGCGTTTCATGATATGAAATTATACTCAAACATTTCGCATCTAAGGGCAATCCCTGATTGCTCAGCAGTTCATCGCCATCAAACACGAACATTGGGCTGACATCATAATTTTTTATAATTTAGATCAAAATTTATCCCGTACCTCTTTTTTAAGAAGTACGGGATTTTTAGTATTCTCTATTCAATATAGGAGTAAACGCTCATTAGCCCATCTTTACAACACATTTCATTTCTACTTTGGACTTTGACTGAGTTTTACCATAAGCGTCTCAACAGCTAATCGACCTTCATATTGCCCTGTTTTCATAGCAAATTCAGTTTCCTTACATACACTGAGCATATGAGCCAGTCTTTTCATTGAGAATGGCTTAACCTGTGCTGCGTTCTTCTTTACAACAAATCCTGGCAACTTGAGTTTTGAAGATAAAGTTGACGGTGTATACCCCTGTGCCATATACATTTTGGTTTTTAAAAGCAAACGAAAATGTCTTGTTATCATAGCCATAACTTTTATTGGTGGTTCACCCTCTTCAAATAGTTTGTGACTAATACGGAATGCTACTCCCGTTCTATTGCTACCTAGGGCGTCAACCATATCAAAAACTGATTTTTCAAGGGGTTTATCAATCATTGTTTCGATATCAGTTGAAGTTATACTTTCCTTGTCTCCACAATATCCAATGACTTTTTGTAGCATATTTTGAACATCATGTAAGGTCTTCTCAGAGCCATAGTCTAAGTAAGCTGTCTGTTCTGTTAAAAAATGCAACGTTCCTGGATCTATTATTTTTCCAGATTGAAGAATTACTTTCTGCATCCATTTTGGAAACGCTCTATCATCAAGCTTCCCAAATTCAACCGCTTTTCCAGTTTTAGAAAGTGATTTATACAATTTCTTTCTTTTATCAGGTTTTGCAGTACCAAGAAATACAAGTATTGTTGAATCTGATGGGCTTTTAAGATATCCAATTAAGGCTTCCTCAAGGGCAACAGTCATCCTGTTCTTAGTTGCATTAAAGAAAGGTGCATTACGTACTAACACCACTTTTTTATCATCAAAAAAAGGTAACGTCTCACAATTTCCTAGAATTTCATCTATTTCACTTGAAGACCCATCGAATACAGACCAGTTAAAATCTTCATAGGCTTCATTCACTTTTGACTGCTTTAGTTTTTCAATGGAATGATCCATTAGGTACATTTCTGTACCATAGAATAGGTATACAGGTTTTAGCGTATCACTATCCAGTTCCTTCATAAAGTCCGAGTACGACATTAATGCCTCCAATTATCCATGTTAATCATGCCTTACTATTGTATCATTTCTTATGCTCCAAAATAAATAGTGTTGACATTAAAATTATTTTAACGTACGCTTATTATACATATTAATACATATTCAACTCGTTCCTAGGAGGAAATAATGAAAAGTCGTTATGTTAAACAACTGGATCAAACGAGAGTTAATGAATTCAAAGAATATTGCCATACACACAAAGATGGACTTGATGATTCCTTTCTTTCTGAGGCTTCATTAGAAAATTTCACACTTGAAAATAACCCCACTCAGCTTCTAATTGAAGACGATCAAATTGTTGGTGTCTGTTCAATAATGATAGACCTTAATGCCCGTGTGCGCATTTTCCATGTTACTGATGCCTCTCTTGATTCCTACAAGGCACTAAATTCAGCATTGGTCGCACTGCTTAAAGATAGGCACGATATTGAAACATACAATATCTTTTTGCCTCAAACCAATAAAGCGCTCATTAATATAATGCATAACCTTGGCTTAGAAGTTGAACGACATATATACGTCCTAGAAAAAGCTCCAAGCATGTCATCACTTCCGCTCCTAGACCCAAAGTATACACTTAAACCGATGGTCTTTCCTACCGATACAGCTCATTGGTGTCATATTAGAAACACCGCTTTTAGAGTGCTTAAAGGTTTCACCGAATACCCTGTGTCTGTCTTCGCTGATATGAATAAAAGTGATGAGTACATAGAAAATGGCACACTTATTCTTTGGGACGGCGAAACACCTATTGGAATAGCTAAAGTGTCTAAAGAGGTTGAAAATAACGAGACGCTGGGATTCATCGGTCCAATTGCTCTTTTACCAGAATACCAAGGACAAGGTTTAGGTCGAAAGCTTCTTCAAGCAATGGTTCATGTTGCAAATGAATCGGGTTCATGGAAAAGTTCATTGTGTGTTAATGCAGACAACGAAGACGCACTAAAACTATATTTAAGTGAAGGTTTTGAAGTTCAAGAATCAGTAACTGCAATGACCTATACGCTGTAAAGTCTAAAGCAGATTTCATCCTGCAACGCTGTATTTCGGAGTTTGTCTACAAGCTGAGGCACTTATGTGCCTTTTTTAATGCCTTAAAGTAAGCCAAGGTATAATTTCAATGTTTTCATCAATTATGAGCCTAACACAACCTTGTCTATCATTGCGATAGACTTCTATTCCGTTTTTTTGCAGGGTGTTTAGTGTTGTTTCTGTTGGATGACCGAAGAAGTTCTTCCCTACTTGTATGACTGCATACTCAGGATCAACTAGGTCAATAAACGCTTCTGTTGTTGATGTGTTAGAACCATGGTGTGCAACCTTGAGAATATCTACATCTATTACATTACATAAACTCTCATACCGCTCCACGATATCCTTTTCGATACTTTTCTCAATATCTCCAGTGAATAGGACTTTATTATTTTTGTACTGCATTAGTAGTGTTAACGATAGGTCATTGCAGCTTAAACCGCCCCGAACTTCAGATACTGAGTCCTTTGGATGAAGTACATCAAATGTAACACCTTGCCAAGTTAGCCTATCACCTTCTGCTAGCTGAACAAAATCTGTGTTTGGATAAATTCTTTTTAGTTCTTCTAAAACATCCTTTTTCTCACGAATTAAGCCATAATAAAACGTCTTCACCTTAATCTTGCCCGCCATTTCAACAAATCCAAAGTAATGATCTGAGTCAGGATGACTGAGAAATACAGCATCAAGATTTGTAATGCCTTGTTTTAGCAGTATATCTGTCAAATCTGCCTTTTCAGGACCTGCGTCTATCAATACATGTCCACCACTTTCTCCGTGAACAAGCCCAGCGTCACCTTGACCTACGTCTAAGAAATCAATTATAATCCCGTCCTTTGATGGTACAAAACTAGCGAACAAACCAAGTGCAATACAAACAGATAGAATTAAAACAACTTGCTCCTTTAAGAGTCTTTTCAATCTTTTTCTAAATCTTAGGGACAATCCAAATACAGCAAGTACAAAATAGAAGAAAGCAATTGCATCCCCTTTAGGAGACCCTACCAAGATATTACTTAGTGGAAGTCTCAACACAATATGAGACAAAGACCTTAAGGACTCCAGCAAACTTACACAAAGAAACGACACTGCGCTGCCCACAATTGGCAGAGACGAAAGTGGAATAGATAAAAGACCAATTGCAAATACTGGAGGCATGAGTATAGCAACAGGTATATTAAAAAAACAGACTGTAAATATGGACACGGTTAAACTGAAATATCATAATCGGGGTTAAGGCCAGCTGAACTGTAAGCGGAAAAAGTACTATCTCCCATTTTGATAAGTTATCCGCATATTTTGACCTTATACTAATAGCCCTTATCTTACTGTAAAATCCAATAGAAAAAACTGCCCAAAAGGACAATTGAAATCCTACATTCCAAACTACAAAAGGATTGTATAAAATCGATAGCAAACTCACAAATCCGAGCGCATTCCAAAGGTCATAACGTCTTCGAACCAAAATGGATATTTGATGTAAAAGTACCATGACAAATGCGCGAACAGCTGAAAAAGACGCCCCTGTGATAAATACGAAAATAAACATGATAACCATAGTTGATAATGCAATACATCCATAAGGCAGTCTTAAAATGGACATACCTTTAGAGAGTAACCAGAAAACAATCATGTACAAAATTCCAAAATGCAGACCAGATACGGCCATGACATGAGCTATGCCTGATGATCGAAAGGCGTTAATGGTTTCCTCAGCAATTTCAGAATCATTTCCAGTTAGAATGCCTTTAAGCAGTGCTGCATCTTCAGTACCGAATTGTTGGTCTATTTTTTCATTTATGTAACGTCTAAGCTTTCCAGTGGTCGTGTAAAAAAATTGAATACGACTCTTTATACATACTGACATTTACATTCTCTACATACATGGAAAGACCGATTGAATTATAATACTTAATTGGTGAAAACGTTCCAGGATTTCTTTCAGATTCAAAAGTCGAAAGGCTTCCCTTTACCTTGACTTTATCCCCATCATGCCACCACGACTTCTCTTTCCAGTTATGTTTTAACAGCACACCATCCAGGGATACTTGTTTGTTATCTCTTGTTGTAATTTGTACATCAACAAGCTTGGTACTTCTTTCATTTACCTCTTTAACAACACCAAAAAGTGTACACGCCCCACTGTAGGTCTCAAGAGAATAGGTTTTAGCCTGAGCAGCTGTATGTATCTCTAAGGCTAAAATGCAGATCAAAAGTGATACCAGTATTTTGATCCAAAACACTTTGTCTGGTAACACCTGGCTTGCCAAGAACTTCTTAGCTCCAATGTAAAACACGCCTGTTAAAACTACAAATGTAGTATATAAAATCCTTACACCACTTGTGCCCATAAAGCTGGCACATAGAATGGCTCCCCATGCTAATATCACACTTTCAATTAGTGGTCTTCTCATTGTTAACCTCAGTTTTTTTCAGTCTATTTCAGTTTGTTTCACTTTATTAATTTTACATAATTTTCCATCTGATGGCAATAAAAAACGAGTTATGTATTATCACATAACTCGTTTACTTACTTATTCATTTGAATCTACTACAAGCTCAGGTTCCTCTTCACGATTAGGAATAGGCTCTGGTTTTAAAAGTAACACAGTTACAACCGCTGTCAAAGGAATCGTTAAAATCAGACCAATACTACCAGCAAGAGATCTTACAATCTCAGTCGCAATAATATCTAAATTCAACATACGAACGGTTGGGGTATCATACGCCATGAATAACAATAGTAGTGGAATTGAACTACCTGTATAAGCTAAAATAAGTGTATTTGACATTGTGCCCATTACATCTTTGCCAACTTCCATTCCAGCTGAAAACAATTGTCCTCTACTCAGTTCCTTATTGGCCTTGTAAACTTCTTCGATAGATGATGCAATCGACATAGCAACATCCATAACAGCACCCAATGCCCCCAGCAAGATGCCTGAGAACAGCAATGCCTTAAAGTCAAAGGCTATACCTTGTGGAATGTACAGTAACATCGTTGCTTCTTCAGAAGACATTCCTGTCATTTTAACATGTTGACCAATAATATACGCAATACCACCTGCAATTAAAACACCCGATATTGTACCTAAAATCGCAGCAATACTCTTTTTTCTAAAACCGGAAACCAGCAAAATTGTTACAACAGTAATTACAACACAACTAAATACAGTAATTGGTACAGGACTCATACCATTCAGTATTCCTGGAATAATAAACTTCCAGACCATAACTATTGTTACACCAATGGTTGCAACAGTCTTTAGACCCTTCATTTTTCCAACCAGAACAAGTACACCGATGAATCCTAGTACTAGCCATCTTAAGTAGGTTTCACGGTTATAGTCCGTAATAAATACGTCAACATCCCCTTCTACATACTCATCAATCTGAAGTATTATCTCATCACCAAGTTTTACTGGAATATCAAATGCTGGGTGTCCTGACAATACATTGTCAGTGACATGTATCTCCCCTTTATATTTTCCGCTTGTAATTTCAACACGTACTTCTTGAATCATTTCTCCATAGCTGTCTTCTTCAGATAAGGGGAAGTCTGTAACATCAAGCACCCTTCCATGTTCCACAAACGATGTGAGTTCATGGTCTTGACTCAATATATTATCTGCAAATGCAGAACTCGTTAAGACCATGACCAGCATGATCATTATTAATCCAGTTTTCTTTTTCATTTCATCCTCCTAGTCACCTTATACATTGTATCACCAAGAAGGATTAACGCCAATGTAAAATCGGGAATGTTTCTCAATTGTGAATTATGTCAGCAAATTCCCCTTCAGTTACATCTACAAGTTCTTCTGGTCGCATGCAAATCTGTGCGCCTTTTTTTTCCTGCACTAACAATTATTTCGTCATTTCCTTTTATTGAATGATGAATAAATGTCTTGTATTTTTTCTTCATACCAATTGGAGAACAGCCTCCTCTGATGTAGCCTGTGTGTTTTTGTATGTCCTTTACTGGGATCATTTCAACTTTCTTTTCGCCACATGCTCTCGCTGCTTTTTTCATATCCAGTTCTCCAGAAACAGGAACAACAAACACATATAATTCTCTTCCTTGCCCCTGGGTTACAAGAGTCTTGAAGACCACATCATGTGACTTGCCTATTTTGTCTGCAACAGAAATTCCATCAATTTTATCGTCATCTAAGGAATAGGACAATGCTGTGTATTCAATTTTAGCTTGATCTAGAATTCTTTCTGCATTTGTTTTCTTTGATTTTGCCATTTAGCACCTCACCAATCACTCATTTGATCTGAGCTTTTATTTTTTTCATTATTATAACAGATATATTCTGATTTATCCTTTTAAAGTCTTGTGGAAGAGGACATAATATAATATGATGCTATAATGACTGCCATTGAAACAGGTGGTCATTTAGGCATATAATAAAGATATAAAATACTCTTGAATAATAGAATGAGGTTTAAATATGATTTCACTTGGTAAATTCCAGGAACTAAAAGTCTCTCACTTTGCAACAGTGGGTGCATACTTAATAGATCCAAACGGAACTGATGACACAGATAGCGTTTTACTACCACGCTCAGAAGTCCCTTCCGAAGCTGAAGAAGGTACACTCCTTAAAGTATTTATCTATAAGGATTCAGAGGACCGTATCACTGCGACTCTACTAAAGCCTGAAATAACACTTGGGGAAGTAAAAAAAGCTTGAAGTTGCAGAAGTAACTAAGATTGGTGCGTTTATGAAGTGGGGTCTTAAAAAAAGATCTAATGCTACCCTACTCTGAGCAATTAAAGGATGTTAAAAGGGGCAGAAAATATCTTGTTACTCTTTACATCGATAAGTCTGAGCGCTATGTGCCACTATGAAGTTCATTAAGCATTTTGATAGAAATCCACCACATAAGCTAAACGATGTGGTCGATTGTTATGTATATGATATTAGCGATGAGCTCGGTGTATTTGTAATTGTTGATGATAAGTATGAAGGTCTTATTTCAAAAGATTTAATTGTCCAAACCAATCTAACAGTTGGTGAGAAAACAGAGGCGCGTGTTCAGAGAATACGACCTGATGGTAGACTTGACCTTAGCCAACTCCAGTCGATTAAAGATCGAATGGATGATGATAGTGCAAAACTTTGGGACGAACTTGGTGAACACGCTGGACGTCTTCCATACAATGATAAATCTGATCCTGCTATTATTAAAGAAGAACTCGGTATGAGCAAACGTGCTTTTAAACGTGCGGTTGGTCAACTTCTTAAAAAAGGAAAAATTGTTATTACCGACGACGGCATAGAAATGAAGTAAGCAACATTAAATATGTAATATGAAATAAATTAAGCCCTATTCAACATCTGTTGGATAGGGCTTTTATTCAATCATATTGTTAGTCATATTACTCAACTCACCATTCCTTTAATTGGCTTCCTTAATTTTAATTTCATCTTGTTCTTTCATTACTATACTTTTCACTAAATCATCTTTTATAACAATCTTTCTTGTACCTATATAGACATGGGTATCTGAATGAATCAAAGCTGCTTTAAGTTCACCTTTCTTTATCATTATTTCATTGCGAAGGATTCGCAATGCCTCTTCTTTATCATTTAATTCTAGATTTAGTTTTTTGCAGTTTTCCACCATACTCACTAAGCATACCAATACTTTTAGTGTCTGATGAATCGATTTCGACACGCTTACCTAACAAAACAAGGCACTGCTTTAATTTGTTGACCATGCTCATTAACACACTGACTTCTTCATTCAATTTTCTAAATGCATTAAGCATTTCCATGCTAACGCCTAATCTTACAATTGTAGCAACACCTAAGTCAGATCCTACTATTTGTGCCTCAATACTTCTTGAAATGATTTCGCCGCCTACTATTATCCCTTTTCTACCGTGAGCATATGTTTTACCGTCACATCGTGTCATACTGTTCAAGATATAGTCAGCATCAATATCACCTTTTACATTTACACTAGCACCGTTTATATACGTTGTAGATAAGTTCCCATCACAATGAATGGAGGCTTTCCACTGTCCATGTATACCTTTACTGACTATAATGTTTCCTTTGGACTTTAGGACAGCACCTTCAACAAAACCATTAATGAGTAGGTCTCCGTCACATTCAACTGTATATCCGTCGGTGACGTTCCCATTTACAACCACCTGTCCACAAAACTTTATGTTCCCTGTTTCAACACCAATGTCACTATCAATTTCTACATACTTCGAAACTGACAATTTGCCATTTTCAAGTTTTACAATACCATCATATTCCGCAATTACGTATTCTGCTATAACCTGAACTTCATCTTCTATCTGACAACATCCTTCACCACAGAGTAGTCGTTTGTCTTTTCCTGGTTTATGTTTAATAACTTCACCACGCACCGTTATACCATCTTCACCGTTTGTCACATTGGTCTTCTGGGCTAATAAGTCTCCTTCTGATACAGTTTCAATGTATCCAAGTTCTTTAAAATCCACTTTATTTTCATCTGTGGTCTTAGGAAAAGGTTTTCTTTTCTCTGTAAAAAAATAGTCAATTGTTGCATCTTGACCATGTTCAGGTTCTATTCCTGTCGCAACAATTACATCTACAACACTGATTCCATTGTTGCAAATCTCATTTATAAGGTCATCTCTTATGCCATACACAACGTTATTTTCAGCAAGTGTTTTCAAAAGGTCCTCAACAGTAATTTCTGAGTCATCACTTAAAAAAGTCAATGATAATTTTGCCGTTAATCCATCTTCTGCAATATCTACAGTAGCTTCAAATCCAGATTTGTTGGTGGCTTCATTAGTAGCTTCATTAGTAGCTTCAACTTTTTCAATAATCATTTTCCGACCCTCCTTCCAATAGCATTTGCTTGGATACATTTACCTTACAGAACGTCTGTGAGTAATTTGTCTATCCAGCATCTGATACCAGAGCAGTCAGTAAGATTTGATATTATAGTCCCATTATACCACACAACATTATAGTAATAAAGTCCTATTGCATAATTGGCACTTGTTTGATCACATTCCGCTATTCAGACTGCATATTATACAACAACATGTTTAGTTCTATTAACATAGAGCCTAATGGAATATACTGTTCTTTTATCAAAAAAGGACAGCTCATTAATAAGCTGTCCTTTTCTCGCAATCTGTCATTAAATCTTATTTTCCTTGGTCTGAAGTATTTAAGCTAGCAGCACATGCTTGAACTAAGTATTGGAAACCTTTAGGCAGTTCTTGCTGAGTTGCTTGAACCTCTACATGATACTTTGCGTCGTTACTCTTACTATACTTCGTACTGTGATCAGAAGAACTTGACGAGTCGTGGGACACGCTCCCTTTTAACTCAACGGAAAATGGACCCCAACCAATTTTACCAGTTACTTCGCCACCTTCATGTGAACTACTCTGGCTCTTATCATCAGTTGCTTCTTCAAAGCTTGACTTCACTTCCATATCAAATGTGATATCAACATTATTGATACCTAGTGTCGGGATCGGAATCAATGACAAAAGTGGTAAACTTGCGTTTCCTGTGTTTGTAGTCTTGCTGCCATCCTTTGAGCTTGTAGACTCAGTATTAAACGCTAGCATTATCGGAGCATATGGCGTTTCTTTACCATCCCCAGTGAAACCTGCGTCTAATATGTATTGCATTTGCGTCATAGCTAAGTTAATGTTAGCGTCACACGCTGCATTCATCGGACCACCAATTAAACTTTTCATCGGTAAACCTTGGAACGCCTGGGCCATATTCACTAAACTTGTATCAGCCATTTGTATTGCACCTCCATTTAGTTAGGTAATTGATTGCTGATTGCCTTGTCATAGCCGTCAATTACTTTTCTCAGGCCATCTGGCACTTCAGCATTAGTAAACGTCATGTGGACTTCTGTAACATTGTCCGAATCATGCGGTGTCAATCTAACATCAAGACGATGTGACGGATCATCAATACCATTTTCTGATTTGAGATCTTCTACAGCAGATAAATCAACTTTTGTACTGACCTCTATCTTTTCCATCTTGATATCAGTATGCGACACCAATGAAATAAGAGGTAAATACACGTCATGTGTAGAAGCTTCCATCTTACCATTCACCTTTTTTTTCTTGAGGAAACTGCACAGTAACCATTTTTGGTACAAGTTTCTTATCAAGATCCATGTTTGAAGCAATGCTCCAATCGATTGGCATGTCCTTGTTTTCAGGATTAGCATATTCGAAGTATCTTAGAAGTCTATGTATATTCTGTCTTTCAACAGATTGCGAAGCTTTGATAACTGCATTCTCGATTGTTGATATTAATGCGGTAAAGTTCAATTTCATAATGTTTGCCCTCACTTTTTCATAAATTATAGTCAACCATTAACTAGTTCCTCTTCCATTACCGAAAATCCATTGTTTGCATTTTTTTTCAAACTTTACACCATAGTAGTACTTGTGGAATCTCCATTTCCAAAACCAGGGTTTATCTAACCGAAACTCAACTTCTGAATCCAGATTCATCGTATTTTTAGTAATAGACCCCCTAAGCATAAATATCGGGATTTTCATACTAAGAAAACTAAGCTGGACACTGTTATGCTCAACCTCAGATTTCTTGATTTTATGGGCTGTGTTTTTCTCATAAAAGTCTATAGCGTTCAAAAGAGCCATTTTCAATTGCTTCAAATTTAAAGTATTATGTTTCCTATTTTTTACTATCATTGATTACTCTAAATCCTCCATATTGATCAGTTGATTTGTTTTCATCCACTACCATATTGTTTATTTGCATATCATTTTTTTGTTTGAATAATACACGCATTGTCATATTTTTTCCCTTTAGACCATGCCATTGTTTGCCATAAGTATTCAACTCCATACTTCCCATCAAAGTGTTTTACCACTTCATAAGTTCCATACAATCCAATTTTGTATGGTGACCCAAGTTCAGTCATTCGTTCATAGATGGCTTTCATATATTTTTCTATTTTGGGATAATCCTCATCTGAAGGATTATAGTCAACCGTAAAGTATATGGCTGACTGCGTAGGTTGACCAACATACTTGCCTAAATCAACTGCCTTCTTACAATCATCTAAACCTTTCTCAAAAGAAAAGTAGTCTGCTGAAGTGGGATTTGACTCAAATATTGCTAATACATCCATACCTAAGTTTGATATAAGTTGAGCTTCACTTGGTTGTAACTGCTTCCAGGAATCCTTCTTATAATAGTACCGACCCACAAACTTCCCATTTTTCTTCTTAAGGGTGGCAAGTTGCTTTTCACTTTTTTTTAACAGCGAAATCATACCCAAGTATATTACGTATTTTTTGGGAGTTCTCTAGTTTACTTTCATTATTACTTGGTTTTTCCTCGTCCCCTGCACCTAGTTCCATAACGTTTACTTCACTTTTCTGTAACGCATTTGAATTAAAGCTAATATCATGCCAACTTTGCTTAGGACTATTTAGTGGGGCATTCCAATCTCCTATTTGTACAGATCCATTATGGAGTCCATGAACTGGGCAAACAAAACTATACTTAATTATGTTTTGATCAACACTATATATAATTAAGTATATTGGTATTCGGTAGTAGTCTTTTATCTCAATTAAATCTCCTGTTTTGACATCACTCAGCGGAATTTCATGAGATAATTTAATACTTGATACATCTATTTGATTATTCTTTACTGTATTCTTTAGGATCTGAGTTATATACTCTACGTCCCCTATACCAGTATGGTTTTTTATTGAATATAGGGTTTGAACAAGGCGAGAACGGCTCAGTTTTCCTAGCTGGGGAATAAATCTTTCCACATTGCTTTTTATTTTTTGAAACAGTGTTATCTACACCTTCAGCATAGGGTATGTTTAAATGCCTACCAGATACTTCTAAGTTAATAAACTTGTCAATCTCTGTTTTAAGCAATTGTTCTAGCTTTTCATCTCCCTCTTTATGCATGTTTGTAGGACTAGTATTAGTTGGACTTTTAGCTGGAGTATAAACTGGTGTGTTATTTGAAGTGTTAGATCCAACAGGATCTGTAGTCACATTATTATTATTTTCACTGAATGTGTTGATTGGTAATACTGCTGTTTGATCACCACTTGGATAAACTTTGCTATAAAACTTCTTGCCAAGATACCCAGCGTGACTCACACTTAATAGGACCAAAAATGTTGGACTTAATCCTTCGATCCTAATCACATCGTTGGCTAAGTTCCCAATACTGTAAATCGTCTGCATGAAGAACTGATATAGTAACACCAAAGTTATGAAGAAGTTTTGAAAACGGCTAATTGAAATGGTTCCGTTCTTATGCTCCATAAAAACTTCGCCAAAGTGATGTGGTTTGTACTTAATTGAATTCGATTTTTTCAAATTTACAATATTATTTTGATTTTGTGAACGTCTAGAGGTTTCTGAGGGACTTGAAGTCTTTGTTGTGCCTGCATCGTTAAGGACATCAAATGTCGATGAAATTCCAAATGCTGATAAATTTACGCCAATTAAAAGAAAGAACGAAGTTGGTATAATAATATTAAAAACTGACACCGTATTCTTATCTTCAGTTATGTCTTCATTCGTGTCTTTATTTATGTCTTTGCTACTACTCTCACTATCCTTTTGGTTGTCTGTTGCTTCTTTAGTTTTGCCTTCTGTTTTGCCTTCTGTTTTGCCTTCTGTTTTGTCTACTTGAGAACTTTGAATAACCTCTTCGCCGGCTTTACTATTCATGTCTATTGTTGTTTCTACATAGTGTACCGTTACAATTGAAAAAACTAAGGAAATAAGCACAATGCTCCATGAAAACAGTTGAAATCGACTCAAACTAACTTTATGTTTTGCATCTAATAAAAAGAACATACCAGATTTCTTAGAATAACCTGATTCAATTGAAATTCTTCGACTAATTAACCAAAGAACGAAAATCATAATAGCAATAATTATAATCCACACTTTTGCTATGAGTGGTAAAATCGTTAAAAACTTAATTATCATTTCCCCCTCCTAAATCTATGACAATTTCTATTACTTTTTTCTCATTTGGCAATACTTTAAACATATGTCATCATATTCACACCTTCAAACATCATCATTGGACGAACATTCAAATGCACCATGACGTATTAGAAATCGATTCATCTATTGATTTTGAACACAAAAAAAACAAGACCTGAGTAAACAAGTCTTGTTTAGAATCAATTTCAATTTGAATAGTACGTTTTAGTGGTTGTGGCCAGAGATCATTCTCTTCACGCCAGCTTTTTCAAGAGCAACCAGAAGTGGGAATGCTAATGCTCCACCTACGAATGCTTGAACAAAGTTTGGCCCAAATGTACCAATCACACCACCAGCACCATAGAAGAAGTACTCAGTAATTGCATAACCAACCATCATTATAATACCACCTGGAACAAATGCAACAGTGTATCTGATAGCTGTATTAACAACACCGTCTTTGTTCTTCATAAGATGCATATAGATAAAACCAACTACCATTGCGTCTAGACCTTTAATAAGGAATGTCGGAATCGCATACGCTGCGTATCCACTGAAAACATCTGCTAGCATTGAACCAATCGCTGCTGCAGCACCACCAAGTACTGGACCAAGTAAAATGCCACATAGATATACTATGCTATCTCCAAGGTGAATGTATCCTCCACCTGTTGGAATTTGAATGACCATTGTTCCTACAGTTGCAAGAGCCGCCATTAAACCTGCTAGAACAAGCTTTTTAGTATCCATATCGTTCCCTCCAATATTCTCTTTCTAGGTTTATTATAGCACCCATTGTACCCAGAGTAAATGCAGAGAACCATACAATATAGCTAAATTGTATCGTTACACCTATTTCCTTGCTATTACGTTTATTTTGTACGAACCGTCCGCTTCAACACCAGCAACTACCCACGTGCCTTCTGAATGCATGGCAACTTGCACAAGGTTATCTATTTGCAATGATTCACGACTCATCCCAGTTTGAATTATGAGTTGATTTTCCTGATAAAACAAAAGACTTTCTCCTGCTAAAACATATGGAAACCTCGACGACTCAAAATTTGAAATTGTATCGATACGCTCAACCATAGACTGTGAAAACCCTTCATGATCATAGATTTGAATGGTCTTTTCATCATTCCAGTGCATTACAACATTTGAATCACTGACTGAAACAGTGCTAGGGAATGCACCTTCCCCTTGATTCAGTTCAAAACTATATAGTCCTCCATCGAGAACATTATACGAGCGAAGATCAATTTCGCCATTGCCTGAATTTCTTCGAATAAATGACAGTGTATTTCCATTAGAGCTCCAATACAATTCGTTTGCAACAATATACTCATCTGAGATTTTATCAAAGTATACTATTTCACGTTCAGGAAACTTAATGTACCCCACCCGTGTATTTGACAAAACATTTGGATCAGTAAGTTGTCCTGAGTAAACAAACGCTAGCCTTTCACCATCTGGTGACCAGAAGGGCAACGTTCCTTGAATCTCCTCTGCATATCTTCTACCTGAGTCAGAGCCATATACATTAATTGAATGTTCCTCATATGCTCCTTCTCCATCATAGATCATGAAATATCCACCATCTGGCGACAGTCCTACACTATTATGAAAGTTGTTCGTAACTATTTCAGGCAACTTACCAGGAACAACCTTTTTCTTTGTTGTCTTCAGGCTGTAAGTAGCCATCTGACCACTTTCTTTAACAAGATATATCAGCTTTTCACCATTGTCTGAAATTTGAAGTTCTAGAGTGTCTGATGGTATAAAATTACTACTAATTCTGTTCATTGTTCCATCAAGTGTCTGATGATACAAACCGGGGCTTTCATCCTTCAAAGTTAGAATCAGTCCGTAGGGTGATCTAAACCGTTCTGTATAAGTACCCGAATCAGCCATGACCATGCTCTCTATCTGGTGAACTGTCATCTCATTCAAATCCACCTGATATGTTCCATATCCATAAGATTTGTGTTCACCTTCAATCTCAATAAGGTTTGCATTAAGAAACTTAACACTATTTGGTTTTTTTTTCAAACTTATCTAGTGCGACAACACCTTTATCTGATTCTATTTTTTTCAAAAGTATACTCTACACTTTCACTAATTTCTTTTTTCATAAACTTTTGTACTCAGTACTGTAAATGAAGCAACAACAAATACAACAACAATCCCAGCGAGTGTTACTATCAAGCTTTTCTTCATTTAGCTCTCCCCTATGATTTTTTATGTTTTTTAAGAAATCCTGCAACAACTTCTATTTCGTTTTTCTTTAGGGACATGGCTTCGAATATGAGAGTATCTATAGCCTGTCTATTGCTTTCTATATGACTTACATCATCGGTTTCTAATATTTCTCTAACCTGCTCGGAAATTGCCTTTTGCCATTCAAATGCCCTGTAACATGGTACAGCAGTGTCTAAGAGTGGCTTGGCATAGAGTTCAAGAAGCTCACCTTTTCTCTTGCCGTTATGATACAACCACAAGTACAGCATGGACGAGTTCAGTATTCCCAAATAGTACATCCAAGCGTTGTCATCAAACTTATTTGGCCATGCGTGCACTGCTTTTATCTCTTTTTCCTTAAAGTAATACACATCAGCACTACAGTAAAATGACTTCATAGTATATGCAAACCTATTAATTTTACATCTTTGGGGTACAACTATTTTTGCGCCTTCAAACACATCTGGTTTTCGAGGCCATTGGAGAGCATACCATGGACGTGTTCCTGTCTTAACTTCACGTCTCGCTTCCAAAACTGATCGAAATTTTTCTAGATGCTTTATTACTTTAGGGTGAGATGTCTCTACCTGATTTTCATAACCATCTAGGTAAATAATCTTTCTATGTGTTCTTGGCTTAATAGAATAGGCACCAATATCTGAGTTTTTGTAAAAAGGCCGCATTATGTCCTCTTCAATGCCTCTAAGATTTGGATCATCATTAGCAAATACAAATATAGGATCACCTTTATTTAGACTGTACTTTTCAATATCTTTCTTCGGTATTTTTGATCGCATCATTAATCCACTAACTTGATCCGCTCCTGACACAATACCTTGGTTTATGTTAAAAACATCCTTTAGTTTTATGTCGCAAAAGTTTTTATACGCGTCGATTATACTTTTATGATTATTATCCGATAATATGCTGATCGTGCCATCTATTGTAAACAGTCCATCAGGATCGCAGGTGTATTCATTCAAATACTTCTTGTCATGTTTAGATAGAAATATCTCATCTGAACACAACTCCACTTTATCTAAATATGCCTCATTCAAGACATACTTCACAGTAACTTTTCGATTGGTATAGTTACCACTATTCTGTTTTAGCATATATATCATATTATGCTGACCAAGTGCGTCTTTAAAAACTGGATAAGAATTAAAATTCAATATATGCGAAAACCAAGCTTTTTCTCTCAGAGTTTGTCTGTATTTTACCGCCCCGTCAGCCGTTATAAAATAGTTGGTTGTTAAATATGTCAGATTACCGTTTGGTTTTAACAGCTCAAGTGATTTTAGGGTAAAGAAATAACTGAGATCCATTTTGCCTTCATAATACTTTTCTCCAAATGGTGTTTTCCTAATTTCCTTAAACGTAGGTATGTTCCCTTTCTCACCTAAGTACGGTGGATTACCAAGAACAATGTCAAAACCACCATTTTGAAGAATACCTGTGAGCCTGTTATTGCTATACATTCCCTCTGTAAGACTACTACCTTGAATCACAAATGGACTAAACTTCCAGTGTTCATTACTAGCGTATCGCCATAACAAACAGAGGGTATACACCACTAGTGGTTCGGCTTGCAAATCAATTCCAGTTACGGAGTTAGACAGAATTGTACGAGCATTCGTCTTATAATCTAGCTCAGTACTTTCACAGGTTGAAGGCTGAACGGAGCTTTTTTATTGAACCATTTTTTTAAAGTTTCTGGTGATTTTTTCTATCATAACATCTATATTCGTATACATAGTTGTTAATAGTTCCACTGTTTCAAGCAAAAAAGCTCCAGCACCACACGCAATATCAATTATCTGGATTTGTTTTAATTTTTGAGCTATAAGCTTTAAGTCTTGTACATTTACATTTAACTCATTTAGAGACTTTTGGAGTGAATAGACTTGACCTATGTCATACCTCTGAGATAAAAGTGTTATAACTGGTGTTGACTGCTCTACTTTTAAACCAGCCTCATCCTGTAACCAATCACAGATTGCTATTTTGGTCATATACTTAACCCATTTAATAGGTGTATAGAAACTTCCTGTTTCGGTTCTTTTAAGTGTACCTAGGAAGCTATCTGCCTCAGATACAAACATGGACAGGTCATACTCGGACAAAAGACTAATACTCTCGTCATCCATCCTTTGATAATCCAGCGAGAGTCCATCAATAGATTTTTCAATCCAATTTTTCAGCTCAATATCGTCTACAGATATGCGTCTGGAAACCACACCGATCATTAGATTTATTAAGTCCAACTGGTTCTCAATTTCAAGCTTCTTGAGTTGTTTTTTTCAGTTTTTTGTGTACCTTCTGATCCGTCATGGCTTCACCACCTTTGCTCACCTATCTATTATACTAAAGAATTCGACTAATTTCTCGACTAATTACCGTCTAAGTGATGTGAGTCAAATTTATCTTATTCCCAATTAGTCAAAAACGAAAAGGACCTCTGACATAGTCAGAGGTCCATATTGACATTATTTTTAACCGTGTTTCACACGTGAATACTGTCCGTACCCTCGCTTTTTAACACCGTCTATCGTTTGAATAATCTCATCCACCAACAGGTCCATATCTGGCATGTTGATGTCTATACCTTTTTTCTTAAGGTACTTCATGATCGTAATCAATCGAATATGATAGTTATTTGGATTTTTGAAAAAACGGGTGTTTTTCGATTAGCTTTTTAATACTATCCCGATCAACGGTCTCAAGCTGAGTCCGTTCCTCTTCTTCAATACGTTCTTCAACCTCACCAATATACTGCTGAAGTATAACGGTCGGATCATCGTGTTGCTCCAAAAGCGTCTTAATGTCGTTTATGATGTCTTTGCTCTCTAGACGTTCTGAAGCGATCGGCCTTATGGTTTGGTCGTCCGGTTCGGGAACATCTGAGACATCGCTAGCTGCGAGTATCACTTATGCATTTCCCCTTTCTGATTGCAAAATATTTTATATCGATATATTCTACACATAGTTTTCAGAATTGTCAAATCAAAGCCAAGCTAAAAAAAAGCTCTTTTCATACAATCTAACCAATAAGATCATCTATGTTTAACACTTCATCTCGAAGATGTGTTGCATTGTCTCCAAGTACCTCCACTACTGCATTTTTGGAAAACTCCAGCGCCTCAGCAGTCGTACACTCGATTTCAAGGCGATCATCAGCAAGTACGATCTCAGCGATTACGTCTTTATGCTCACCTGAGATGAGCTTGAAAACCGAACCCGCTTTGTCATCAAGAGATAATATGAAGTTTTCGTTATCTTTCAATTTCCCATGTGCTTCTGGCATAATTTTGATTATATACGTTGATTGATGAACAATAAAATCTTCTTCATCTAGTGCATGTTCTGTAGCTGTGTTATCTATAACATTTAAGAATCTGTATAGAATTAGGCTATGCTCCTTAACAAACTTATCCATCTGAACTGGGGCAAATAAACTACAATACTCATTGTATTTCTCTAACATGCCTTTCACAAGGAGCGTCTTATATTCATCAGGCATAAACTCAGGTTGCTCAACGATAACATTCATTCCATCAAATCTGTAAATTCGAGCAAGCATTAGGCTAGATGCATCTAAGATTTCATCTAACTGATAGTCTGACTTAGTAAAAAGGTCTTTAACCACCATTTTGTCTTTGATTGGCATTCTCTCAAAGGCACTAAATACCGATTTTGAAATTGATTCAAGCGCATCGATTTCTTCGTTAGATGGACTCTGATCCATCTTATAAAGATCTGCAAGACTCTTGCCTGCTTCAGTTCTGTAGTCATGTACAAACCAGTCGTTGAATCCATAAAGGTCTTTACCCTGTTCAGATCCTTTTAGAAAGACTCCTGTTGCATGTTCTACAATATTTGATCGTTTTTCCTCAAGCGCCCAGAACAAAAGTTTCTCAACACTATCATTTAATAGTTTCTTTTACTTCTATTTTAATATCCATTTTAGATTCCATGTTTCACCTCATACATTTTTCTATACTTATTATACTACAACCGATCATGATGAAATCAGTGATTTTTTAGATACACGTTTTCCTTTTTCGAGCACGTTCAATATGTTAACATATTTATGATAAGAAATGTTAGGAGATTATGATGACTAAACAATTATATTTAGATCAACCAATGCTCATTGATTTCGATGCAGAGATCATTTCATGCGAAAAACATGAATCAGCATACAAAGTAGAACTAAGCAAAACTGCTTTTTACCCAGAAGGCGGAGGACAACCTTCCGATATGGGATCAATTGAAAATGCAAAAGTTACATATGTTTTCAAAGAAGACGACAGGATTTTTCATGTTGTGGATAAAGCCTTTGAAACAGGCTCTATTGTCACTGCAAAACTTGACTGGGCTAGACGTAAAGAAATGATGCAGCAACATACTGGTCAACATTTGTTGTCTGCTGGTTTCTGGAAATTATACCAAGCTATGACCGTTGGCTTTCATCTAACAGAGGACAATCTTACTGTTGACTTAGATAAAGACTTAAGTATGGAACAAGCTCTTGAAGTTGAAACTCTTGTCAACGAATGGATTCAGTCTAATCTTGAAATAAAGTGTTCCTTCCCTTCTGACGAGACACTAGCAGATATGCCTCTTAGAAAACGTCCTAAAGTCGCTCATAACATTCGTGTTGTTGAGGTCATGAGTGCAGACTGTACACCATGTGGTGGAACACACCCTCCTACAACGGCTCTACTTGGTCTATTAAAGATAAAGCGTGTTGATAGATACAAAGGTGGTATTCGTGTTCAGTTTGTTGTAGGCGTTCGTGCACTGGCTGACTATGAGATGAAAAACAGTATGTCAAATAGTCTAATCTCCTCTTTAAAAGCTCAACCTGAAGAAATTGTTGAAAAGGTTGAAAGACTCCAAGAGGAGAACAAGGAAATTTCAAAAGCCAACAAGTTCCTGAAGAGTCAGCTTGCGGCTATAGAAGCGAACTCATTGGTTGAACATGCAGTAAAACACACTGATGGATTCAAAATCATTCGCAAAGTGTTTGAAGACAGAGATTTTGGTGATATTCGTCAAATGGCTGGAAAGTTATGTGAAACTGACAACACAGTTGTATTATTTGGTCTAAAAGAACCTAATGCTTCACGACTTGTCTATTCTAGATCTAAGAACTTAGATTCTATTAGCATGAAGGCTTTATTTGCTCCTGCTATTGAAAAACTTGAAGGTCGTGGTGGTGGAAGCCCTGCGTCTGCACAGGGCGGTGGAAAACACCCTGATAAGCTGGCTTCTGTTATCGATGAATCCATGGACGCTCTTTTAGGCGTGTAACAATTTTTAAACAACTTTTAATTGACTAAATAATTGACTAAAAATGAGAAAAGAAAGAGGCACTGAAATAATTGATTTTATTTCACTGCCTTTTTTGCTATTCACTATTTACTATTACTTTTCTTAACATCCTCAGCTAAATAATTTATTGCTTCGTCTAAATTGGCAAAGTATAGTTTATCAATTTTCTCTGGATTATCTGTTACAATACTTTGGTAAGTTGCATCAGAATTCTCATTATTACCAATGATCAAGATATGTCTTAATCCCATCTTACTTAAGAAATATTCTATTTCATATATTTTATCTCTTGATTCATTAATACTATCATTCTTACCCATGCCAAACTTCGTAACATCCATTAAATAAGTGAAACCAGGCATAAGTTTATTCTCGATCATTCTAACAACATCATTTCCATACGTATTGAGCTCATCAGCACTTAAGTCACCATTTATGATCCCAAGAACAGCATTCAGTTCTTTAAAAGCTCTAACTTTGTACATGTAATTCCCCCATTTATTTCACTACCTTTTACTCAATTAAGAAATCAGGACTAGCATTCTCAATTATATTGAAAAGTGGTGTATAGTCCTTATCATATTTAGCGATCCAAGCTTTTTCCATTTCTTTGTCTAAGATAACTGGCATTCGATCATGTACACCCTTCACCTGATCATTAGATGCCTTTGTTAGTATGGACACAGCCCAATATGGCTTTCCTTCTTTGTCTTGAAATCTATCGTATATACCCGCCATTGATATTATCTTTTTATCAGGTATAGTAATAGCTCTTTTCACTTTTGAGATCTTATCATTATTTCCGAGAACCTTCTCCCATTCAAAATAGCCTGATGCTGGAATAAGACATCTTCTTCTGAAAAACGCTTCTTTGAATAACCTCTTTTCTGCTATGGTTTCAGATCTTGCGTTAATAAGTATTTTATTCATAAACGAAGGTGCAAATCCCCACTTCATTAAGTGAATCGTTCGTTCGATTTCTTTACCTCTATGAATCACAGGAATATCATTCGATGGATAAACTTCTCGAGGTTCATAATCCATGACAGGATAGTCTCCAATGATACCAAAATAGTGTCTTAAAACCTCATCAAAGTCAACATCCAGAAAAAATCTGCCACACATTCTATCACCTCTCTTTAATCTATCATACTAAACATACCCCATATCTGCAAAAGGTCTACACATATGTGTGCAGACCTTTTGTTAAATGAACATATTTAAATGACCATATCGTTATAAATTGATTGACCTTCTTTATAGCTTCAATGTCCACAACAGAGCTGTCTCGCCCGCCAATTAGTCTAGCAGGAATGCCTACTGCTGTTGAATCTGTTTTTGTATCTTTTAATACAACACTATTTGCACCAATCTTACTACCTGATGCAATATATATTGGACCAAGTACTTTTGCACCAGATCCGATAACTACATTGGATCCAATTGTTGGGTGACGTTTACCAGAATCTTTGCCAGTACCACCAAGAGTAACACCTTGATACAAGGTTACATTGTCACCGATCTCAGTCGTTTCACCAACAACAACCCCCATACCATGATCGATGAATAGCTGTTTGCCGATTGTTGCTCCTGGATGAATTTCAATTCCAGTTAAAAATCGTGCACATTGAGAAATGAGTCTTGATGTAAAGTAAAACTTACGTCTCCAAAGTGCATTTGCTACCCGATAGATTCCAACTGCATGAACGCTAGGATAAAGTACTAAAACTTCAAGTAGACTTCTTGCGGCTGGATCATTTTCACGTATGTTATTTAAATAGGCTATCATTGACTTAAACATGAGATCCTCCAAATTATACTTAACTCCTAATTAGTTCCCATTTCCAAATAGACTTGTCGATAGATATTTTTCACCATTATCTGGAGCAATTGTGACAACTTTCTTTCCTGGACCAAGTTCTTTTGCTAACTCAAGAGCAGCAAGAACATTACCAACTGCAGATATACCTAGTAACAGACCTTCTTTTGCTGCTACTTCAATACCAAAGTCAAATACGTCGTCCTGATCAATTGTTCTTACCTCATCTACAAATGCACCATCGTAAATTTTCGGTTCAAAACCTGCACCAATACCCTGAATTTTATGAGGTCCTGGCTGACCACCAGAAAGCACTGCACTTTGCTTTGGCTCTACAGCTACGATTTTGACATTAGATTTTAACTGTTTAAGTTTTTTTTCCGACACCTGTAATTGTGCCACCTGTACCAACACCTACTATGAAAGCATCAATCTCAGGAATTTCTTTAAAAATCTCTTCACCTGTTGTTTCATAATGTTTATTTGGGTTTGCCTCATTATCAAATTGTGATGGAATAAAAACATTTCCCTCTTCAAGCATTTCCTCGGCTTTGTTAATCGCTCCTCTCATACCTAGACCACCTTCAGTCAATATGAGTTCAGCGCCATATGCTTTTATTATTTTTTCTTCTCTCGACGCTCATTGTCTCAGGCATTACAATTTTGACCTTATACCCTTTTAGCTTGCCAATCATTGCAACAGCAATTCCTGTGTTACCACTTGTCGGTTCAACTATAGTCATACCTGACTTAAGTACACCAGCCGCCTCACCTGCTTCTATCATTCCAAGTGCAGCTCTGTCTTTAACAGACCCTGCTGGATTTGCACCTTCCAGTTTTACATAAACGTCTGCCATATTCTCATTTACCAAATTGTTTAGCTTAAGTACTGGCGTGTTACCGATCATTTCCAAAGTGTTGTTATAAATCATGTGTATCCTCCTCAATCACATCGTTTAGCTTGAAGGTATCTATGCCTCCAAATAACTTTTCTGATATCCATTGAGATTTGAACACATTAGGCTTTTCCGTCTGTATATTAATCAACTTTGATATTTTTCAATCGATTCAATGATAATTAAGAAAAATATTTAGGTTGAAATAAAAAAAGCCTCGTCTATAGCACATACGATAAAACGTATGTTTGCTAGAGACGAAGCTGTTTACTCCGCGGTTCCACTCTAATTGTATCCACCTCTCAGGCACTTACATGCCGTATCTCTATAACGGGAGAACCCGTCGCAGCCTACTATTATTTCGGTGCGCAGCTCAAAAGGGCACTTCACCAGCCGGATTTGCGAGATTCCCACCATCACTCGCTCTCTAAAAAATCCTGTGTAGGAATCAAAACTGACTTCCTCACTGACTACTCTCCTTCGTCATCGCATTTCCTAGTGTTTTAATTGGATTTAACTTAGTTCAGATTATAACCTGTCATTATTTCTCTGTCAATAGGTTTTATGAAATTAATACTTATAAATTTCGTGTTCTTTCAACACTATTGTTATGATCAAATTTAATCTCCATCCAATCATTTGTCAAGTATGTTTTTGTAGACTGATGTCATATAGGCATGATTCTGGGTACATAAGAAATAGGATAACACAGCGTAGTTACAACAGTTCAGACAAACGAGGTGATATTTATATGTTTAGAGAATTTGTTTTGATTTCAGCTCTCATTCTTTCTACTTTTGGACAACTTCACAATGATCAACCTTTTGAGCAAACGCAACTATTCGATTTGTCAGATGTTTCTGCAGAGTCACTTTCTGCAAATGAGTTTGGTAACAGGCTCTTAGTTGGTGGTGGGAAATCGGGTATTCTTACCCTTCTCGATATAGAAAACCTTAATATCATACATATATTAGACACGTTAGATTTCAATATAGAATTAGAGTCCATTGCTAAACTGGCAATGAATGAGAATAGAGTTACTTCTGACAGTCTCAAAACGCCTAAAAGACATCTCTGCAAATGTAACAGATGTTAAGTACTTAACAGGGGGACGCTACTGTGTCGCAACCATCGCATTCTATTCAAAAGAACTTGATAGACATCCCCTACTGAACATTGGTGCACTTGCATTTATTGATATGGAGTCCTTTGCAGTGAAAACATTTCATATAACAGATCCGAACCCAGAAAGTGTTGCTATTAGCTATGATAACAATTATTATCTGGTCGCATGTCAAGGATTTAGAGATAACTTTCAAGAAAGTTTGTCTATATCAGGTAGTGTTATGCGGTATGAACTTAGTGGCGCCAATATTGAGTTTTCTGGGAGATTTACTTTTGACGATGATGCCGAATGTGACTTTAAATTGCTCTCAGGATGTATTCTCCGTGATCCTCACACAAGACTTGACCACATAACAACCTCTCCCGTTGAGAATATAGCAGCTGTCACAGATCAGAGTTGTAATGCCCTTCTTATGCTTGATATAGAAACGCTTCGTATTTATAGAATAATCGATATGGGATTTAGCCAACATCTATCCGACACTAATGACAATAATACTATAGACTTCAAGTTCACAAACACTCTTAGACTTGAACCAGATGGTGTAGTTTTTAGTCAGAATGGTCAATATGTTCTAACTGCAAATGAGGGTAAACTTGACCACACTGATACAGATGATCACGATCTCTATGAGTTTTATTCAGGTGGGCGAAATATAACTGTGTTGGATCTTAGCGGAAAAAAGATCTACGATAGTCGCCATTTAACAGAAGTCAACGAAGCCATAACAGGACAATACAATGACAAACATTCCGATACTCATGGAAGTCAACTTGAAAGCCTTACAATTGGAAATGTTGATGGAAACAGTTTTTTGGCTGTTACTGCAGAAAAATCAAGTGTTGTGCACTTCTTTGATATTAAGGATATGAAGAACATAAGATACCTAGGTCACGTTCCTACAGGTGGCAAGGCACCTGAAGGTATCATTTATGTTCCAGTTCAGGAGGTATTTATTTGTGCCAACGAAAAATCAAACTCTATTTCTGTATTTGAATTTAGAAAAACTATAAACAGAGACTATAATGAGTAGATAAAATATAATGAATGAATTAGCTATAATGAATACCTAAAAAGCCATCAAGT
>JDSF01000236.1_pt1 | contig 31302 bp, 45 predicted proteins | sample 199441 | NCBI WGS metagenome assembly JDSF01 (sample SAMN02592751, study PRJNA231836) | bioreactor metagenome | isolation source: continuous culture bioreactor denitrification-DNRA | place: Germany: Bremen
CTTTGTTCTATTCATCCAGCAGTCACTTTAATTCTTATATTTTCTGGTATCACCTAAAAACTAAGATTCTATGCATCAAAATTTTTTGCTTTTATAGGAATCTATACCATAGTAATTATTTCATATATTGATTCTATTTACTAGCATAATAAAAATTGCCAAAGGGAAATTTAATAGTACATAAAGGAGATGAATTTTCCCTTAAGTTTAGTAAATAGGATGTGAAAGAATGAGAATCAAAAGATGCAGACTTAGAATACTTCTACTCATATGTCTTCTAATTTTTTTTGCAATTAATGTTGGAGCGAATCTATTAATCAGTAGGTATTTACCTGATGAAATCAAAATTTTAGTTAATGAAGAAAGGAACTTCCTATTTAATGTCCCACTAAACGCAAAGATTAATGGTGATGACATAAAAGGTGTTGTAACAGTTAATCAAGAGCCTGTTAAAGAAAATCTTATGTTAGATTTACAGGAATCGTTTACGATTCACTCAAATAAAACAGGTGTTATTGATGTAGAACTAAAATTATTTGGTATTTTACCGATAAAGAGAGTGAGGGTTGATGTAATACCTGACCAAAGAATTGTTCCAGTTGGAAGAACCATTGGCGTTACTGTTCACACAAAAGGTATTTTAGTTCTTGGAACTGGTTTGGTTTATGGGGAAGATGGTAAGAAGCACAATCCTGCAAAAGGTAAGCTCTACACGGGAGATTATATTAAAGAAGTTAATGGGACACCAGTAGCTCGAAAAAAAAGAGCTCATAGAGATCATTAGAGAGAATCAAGGCGATGAACTTATTTTTCTTGTGGCACGAAATGGTAAAGAAGAGACAGTTTCTGTAACACCCATTAAAACACTTGAAAATAATGAATATCGTGTAGGGATCTGGGTAAGAGATGACACCCAAGGTATAGGTACGATGACGTATATGAACTTGGACAAAAAAACTTTCGGGGCATTAGGACACGGTATAACAGATGTTGACACGAAGCAATTGATTAATGTAGGCACAGGAGAGATTGTTAATACGATGATCACCACCATTAAAAAAGGGCAGAACGGGTCGCCTGGTGAGATATCTGGTATTATTGTTGGTGGAGAGGGTAACAGTTACGGAGATATTAAAAAAGAATACACACAATGGTATTTTCGGTTATATAACCCCTGATGGTATGGCACAAGTATCAAGTGATGAGATTCTTCCATTAGGATTTCGGTATGATATAAAAATTGGAAAAGCAGTTATTAGAAGTGATGTTAGTGGGGAATTGAAGGATTATGAAATAGAGATCAAGAAAATCTATCTTGGAGATGAAGCCAACAAAGGGATGATTATTGAAGTGGTTGACGAGGATCTTATTAAAACAACAAACGGTATCATTCAAGGGATGAGTGGTAGTCCAATCATACAAGATGGTAAATTAATCGGTGCAGTGACCCATGTATTTGTACAAGATTCTAGGAAAGGCTACGGGGCATTTATTGAAAATATGTTGATTGAAGAAAAAGATTTGTAAATCATATGTATTAGATGACTTGTCGAAATATGCGAATATTATTTATTGAATTAATATATAGATAGTATTATAATTAAATCATGTCATATGGTAGCGTATTCTCTAATTATATGATTAACCGTGTTAGCCTATGATAATACAATGAAACGTGCGAGTCGTTTCTGGGAAAAAAAAGAAGGGGGGGGAAAAAAAAGGTTGAGTGAAACAATTAAAGTTTTAATTTCAGATGATAGTGTTAAAATGTGTTCTATCTTATCTGAATATCTGAATCAAAAGGAAGATATCACTGTTATAGGGATAGCAAATAACGGTGAGGATGCATGCAGGCAGATTAAGGACAAGGAACCAGATGTAGTTCTGCTTGATATCATCATGCCTCAATTAGATGGGCTTGGTGTATTAGAGCGTATGTTTGAGGACAAAGATGTCCAGAAGATTCCAATGTTTATTATGCTGACAGCAGTTGGACAAGAAAAGATTACTTCCAGTGCACTGAATCTTGGAGCGGAATATTATATTATGAAACCTTTTGATAACGAAACAATCGTTAAGCGTATTCGACAATTAAAAGGTAAAATGCAATTGGTGAAACGTGATCGTCGTCATGATTTTGTTCATGAAACCAATTCTGGATACTCTGCGAGAAGTTTAGAAGCTGAAGTAACTAACATTATACATGAAATAGGCGTTCCAGCGCATATAAAAGGTTACCAATACCTTAGAGATGCAATAATCATGGCAATTAATGATATGGATATATTGAATTCAATTACAAAACTTTTATATCCGTCCATAGCAAAAAAAATTCAATACCACACCTAGCAGAGTTGAGAGAGCTATTCGACATGCCATCGAAGTAGCTTGGGGTAGAGGAAAGATGGATACAATCGATAAATTATTTGGCTATACAATTAATCATGGTAAAGGAAAACCAACCAATTCTGAGTTCATAGCTCTTATTGCGGACAAGTTACGATTAGAACTTCGAGTAGGATAAATGTAGAAAGAAAACAATAAACACCATCTATTTATTACTAAGTATTTTTAGTGAATAAATGGAAGGTGTTTTTTTTGTTGTTTTGGGAAAGTAGGGCTGAAATATGGCGTTACTATTTTTATGAAATTATTTGTAGTATGTCGTGTTAATGTCGTGTAAGCAAATGTTATGATTAAAACAAGTTAAAACATGTTTAACCAAGAATAATGCGTACGCAATTAAACGACAAAAAAATAACAGGAGGTATCAAGAAATGGCAAATTATACATCGGCATTAGGTTTATATAAAATTGACCCAATAACAGATGGAAATAGTACTTTTAATATGGAAACAATACTCAACAACAACTGGGATAAAATAGATACGAAATATGATGAACAAGATAATACAGTAAAACAAAATAGTGATAAAATCAATCAAAATACCAATATTACTACTGTTTTAGGAAATGACATAGGAGATAAATCAAAACTTAAAACAACTGATAGATCAAATGTTGTTAATGCGGTTAATGAGGTTAGTACGCAAATGGCTGATATTGCGAACAGTGTGGCTAGGCTTGAAAACATAACATCAGATAAACAATATGTTGGAGAAGTTAGTATAGAAACTGTAGCAGGAGATGGTTCACTATATGATTTGCTTTATTTATCAAGTACAGGATATAGGAAAGCACTAGCAAATTCTGATACGACGATTCCTTGTGTGGGAATTCGACTAGAAGTGGGTACTGGTAGTAAAAAGATATTAAAGAGTGGGTATGTTAGGAATGATACATGGACATTTACTAAAGGTCAGTTGCTATATGTATCTTCCTCAACAGAAGGATTAATAACTAATATAAAGCCAACAGCGACAACACATAGAATACAAATTATAGGATATGCCGTAACAAATAATACAGTCTATTTTAATCCTGATTACACTTGGATTGAAATATAGGGGGAATTAGTATGGAATTTAGACCTAACAAGTATACTACACATAAAATTAATCCAGATGGTTCAATAACAGCTAATATCTCACAAAACCCAATAAACTATTTAGATAAAGATGAATTTGAAGCTTGTGACCTGACAATTATTGCAGAGAGAAACTGGGAATTTGAGTATACTGTGAAGAAAAATAATTTTTTTCGGCATATTTTAATGATTCTACAAATATTGATAATTCTACATTAGCAAGTTTTGAGATACAAAATAGCAATGGGGTAGATAGATGGGTAAACTATAAGTTGTTTGGTGCTAATCCCACCGACTATTTTATAAGTAATAATAAGATATTATATAAAAATTGCTTTGAAAATGTAGACTTGGAATATATAGTGAATACTTCAAAATTAAAAGAAAACATAATTATTAACGCACCCATTACTAATTTTGATTTTGGGTTTACACTTAAAACTACAGGGATAAATTTGGAAAAACAATTGGATGGAAGCATAAATTTCATAGATGTTGACACAGAAGAAGTCATATGGAAAATAGAAAGTCCATATATCAAGGATGCCAAAGGACAAATAAGCTATAACGTAAATTATGAATTGACTAAACAATTAATATCTGGAATTGAGTACACAAAGATATCTATAATGATTTCAGAAGATATTTCGCAGTGGGAATATCCTTTGATAATAGATCCTACAACTGTTATAAGTTCATCAGATGGTGGATTTATCAGGTATGGTCCAAGTTATTCTTGGCCACCAACTAATAATATTCACATAGATTCCTCACCATATGGGGGAAATCAGTATAATGGTGTCGATTATTATACGTGGTGTGGTCTTGTTCGTTTTAATACTTCATCAATTCCAAGTTATGCAAAAAAAATCACTCAAGTTCGTATTACATCTAATTCATGGTATGGGGGTGGGTCAAGCTACGATAATAAGATAGGTTATTTGGAATGGTATAATTGGACACCTCCAGTTAAGGAAAATCTTTATACATTACTTGGTAGTCCAACAGCAGGGAGTTACTTAATAAATTCATTAGTTAATAATAAATATGAGATTATCAACAATATTCAAAATCTGATAAAAGGTAGTTATACTGGTTTTAGAATTACAGTTCCTGGACCACCTTCAACTGGTGGGAATCATATAAATTATTTTGGATCATACGGAACTTTAAAGCTAGAAGTTACATATACAGTTAGCTTTGCAAAAAAAAATATTAGGAATACAGACACCTAATAAGGTTATGGGAACAAGAGCAATGAAAATATATGGCGAGTCATAAGGTGGTATTATAAACTAGTGCGTAATAGGATACATTTGCGTACTAACATACAGTAATAAGATTTAATTAATTAACCACATCATTAAAATTACAAATATTTCTATGAACCCATCTGCATAGAGCGTTACTTATTTGGACATGATAATATTATGAAATTATTAATTTAATTTCATGCTGACTTATAAGTGAGGTGTAGACCAATGTACATTTAAAGGTGTTATTTTAGGATAACTAAGATAGATGTAGTAGGTTAATCAACATTTATAAGTATGAAAACTAGTAGCTGCACAAGCTACTAGTTTTTTTTGTGTTTTTTAGTTTTTATCTACAGCCATCATCTCACCGTAAACTGCTTGACTAAATCGTTCTTCAGCAGTTGGGAGATCAAGACCAACTAAATGCATTTGTTTGAGATCTGTAACACCCATCTTTAGCTGATCACATAAATCAAGATACTGAATGGCTTCTGGTTTGAAACCTAATAATCGTGCACCTATGGTATCCACTGATATAGCATCTGTACCACAGATGACAAGTCCAGTATGGCGAGAAAGACCTTTGGTAGGTCCAGTACCAATCATGACGGGGTTACAGCTGAGTATAGCAATATCAATAGGTACAACTTCAGTCATAGCAGCTATAAACGTATGAAGATGATCATGGATGCCTAGTGCTTTCTTAGGAAAGCCATGTACGCTTGCAGGTGGCCATCCTAGAGCAATGTTTTTTGATACATGCGGACATAGTAGCGGATTCATGATGTTTTAACTGGGTAAAAGATATTAAAACGGTGGTTTCTTCAAGAAGTTTATTAATTTTGGTGGAGGAAGGTCTTTTGTTTTGAAGTGGTACGGTTATAAATGGACCTTCATTCAAATCAATAAATTCCACACCTTCACTTTGAATCACTTGGTCATAACCAACAGCTTTCATGACCTGAGGTGTAGGTTGACCACCTGAGCCAGTGGCTACAACAATTCTTTTAGGTTTTAGACCCTTAACATACTGAATAATCATTCGCAAACTATCTTGACCAACGACAACAGCAGATTCTGGATAAGGCTTACTAAGGTTTACCCAATTAGGTGTGATGACCACAACATCGGTTGACCCGATTAGTTGATTAGTAGCAATATTATTAAGTCCATCCATAATAGCTTGTCGTTCGTCTGAATTGTGTGTTATGGAGATGTCAGAAGACATCTTTTTTCTTTGTCTCATATTGATTCACCTCTATTTATTAGGATTAAGTTTACTTTTAACACTTTTGGAATGAATTATGCATGATATGTTAATTTGAATCTTATTAAGCAAAATAACTGTCACAGTTCTGTAATGGTAACTTAATTTGACTCTTATTACAGGTTTTTATAAAATAAGAGGTGGAGAATTAGTTAGGGTCAATATAAGTGGTTTCAATTGTAATAAAAAAGTTAGATTATGATATAAAATACATGCAAGTCGGGAAGGGTTGTCATGCATTTATTACTCTATAAAAAAAACATATGCATAAATGGAAGAATATCAACATATATGTAATAGCAATTAACATGACTTAGATGAGGGTTGAATAAATAATAGTGTAAATGAAAATATAATTTCATGGGGGTGTGTAAGAATGAACAGCGATAGGTATAATCAGATGAATGATTTAATCAGTACACATGGACTACTACTATTAAATAGTACCGAGGAATTTTATAATGTAATGGATTCTGGTGGTGATTGGTTCACCATGATACGTCTTATTGAAGATAGGCAAGTTTTTGTTAGTAAAATTTATAAAGGAAAGACAACGTATTTATCAAAAGATTTATACTATGCATTGAGAGCCTGCAAAGATGATATCAGTATGACAGAGCCTGAAAAAAAGGGTATATGATTTTTTATCCAGTTGCACCAATGTGGATACGGATTTATTAAAAGTAGCTTTAAACATGGATCGTAAGGTATTAAGAAAAAACATTAGATACGATGATGAAAAAAATTATTGATTACGGTATTGTCTGGCGGTAAAATGATTACAGATAGTTGGAGTAGTTATTATTTTGGTACCTATGAACAATGGGAAAGCAGCGACCAATCTACAATACATATGGATGAAGTGATAGCACATGAGAAAATTAAACGGTATCTCAGCAAGATTATGACAGATAAACAGATCGAGAATTTGATAAAGTAGCTGCTAATAAATCTAACCCCAAAAAGATCTTTTGAAAGAGAATATAGATAAAAAATACATAATAAGTATTGAATCTTACCAAACTATAGATATGTGTTTAATTATTGAAACATGTGTAGTTTATAACAGAGACTTGTTGTATACAAAATATAGTTAAAGGAGGTTCTATTATGTCAAAAGAAAGATCAAAAGATAAGGGTGGAACACGTGCTGGTTTATCGAAAAGCTTCAATAACAACCGAAGTGTTAATGGAAAATTAAAGAACTCAGAAGATACGACAAATAAAAAATGCAGATAAGCTTAGTCATGATGATTAGGCCATAAAGGAAACAAGAGGATAACCTCACGAAAATATAAGTTTCGAATGGAAAATGTTATAAGCAACACGTCTTTTTCCAATAATAAGAGGTATATGTTTTCGTGAGATAGTCCTTTATGTACATATCATGGTGTGTATTAAATAATGTGATGGGAAGATAATGAAACAATTTTAATAAGGAGTCGTGAATAATGAGTTCAATAATCAAATCAAGAATTATGCTAGGTTTCACTGCATTTACTATTTCAATGTGCATGTGTTTAACTTCTTGCACCATAAAAGGTACGAAAGCTATGTCTCCTACAACAGCTTTAAGTACTAACATTTCAGACGGATTGATACAACTAAAAAAACAATAAAATGGATATATCAGATATAACTGTACAATCAAAAAATGATAAGAAAGATACAGTTGTAAAGGAAGAGAACGTTGTAAAGTCATGGGAAGAATTTCAGGCTTCTAATCTACCACTTATAGCGGCAATTCCTGAGAGAGATATCTATCTTTATGGTATAAAACCTAGAGGTGTTATTTTATATGTAGAGGGTAATGGTCACTATTTTGATTGGGATTACTTTACCCCAAGATTCATTTTACCCCAAATGCATATAGGGGATTTTGATCATGATAAGGATGAAGAATTAGTGGTTATCCTTCACGTGGGTTCAGGAACGGGTGTCGCTTTGGAAGAGTTGCATATTGTGGAAATATCTGGTGACCCAACTCTGTCAGAAGAACCATCCAATAAGAATTACTTAGTATCTAATCCAGAATATTTTGCAGATTTTATCTTTACAGAATATTTGCCTCAGCTTAAAAGTGTAAAACTAAAGACGCATAACGAAGAGAATTCATCCATTGTAGATGTTATTATTGGTGACGAGCAATACAGTATCAATGCAAGGCAACAACTTACAGCAGATGAAAATGAAGATATATTTATTCATGATCATGCAATCTTTGGTAGCATTGTGTATTTTGATGTAAAAGATGATAAATTGGTAGGAGAATTTGCGTTAGGACTTGCGATTAATGACTATCCTATACCTGTGTATATTGGTATAGTTAGCACAGATATTGATTTCAACGATGGTGAATTCCTATTGACTAATATTCGCTTTAAGGCGTATAAATAATGACTAAATATCTTTCCCATTTACCATAGATACTTGAAAAGAATCCTTTTTTAAGGCATGATATGTGCTATAATTATAGTACTATGCTAATCTTTGATTTGCTGAGATTATTAGTTTAGGATTAAGTATATATAGGTTTTAAGGAGGGTGATTTAGAATGAAGCCGGCATTTAGACAAACGCAACTATTCACATATCTATTGTATACCAATGGTATTGGGCTTGAGAAGAAGGTATTAGATTTAGGAGCAGGAGGGAATCTGCCGCCCCTAGCAATTTTCAAAGAACAAGGTTATGAAACTTATGGTATTGACATCAGTGACAAGCAGATTCAGCAGGCAAAAGAGTTTGAAGATAAACAAGGCATATCCCTAAATATTAGTAAGGGTGACATGAAACAGTTACCTTTTGACGACGGCTCCATGCCTTATATTTATTCTTATAATTCTATCTTTCATATGAGCAAAAAAGAGATTGGAGAGGTTATAAGAGAAATTCATCGTGTGTTGCCTGTAGGTGGATTGGCTTTTGTTAATTTCCCAACTGTTAATGATTGGCGTGCTACTGAAGGTGAAAAAGTTGGTGAAGGTGAATATTTACAAGAAGAACATGGTCAAAAAGTTCTCCATAGCTATTTTGAAATAGATGAAGCTGAAAAGCTTTATTTTGAAGGGTTTGACATACTTTACAAGGAAAACCGTATAAGAAATGGTTTTATGAGAGATGGGACAAGAATTACGTTAGGTTTCGTAGATTACATGATTGAGAAGAAATAAAAAAAACATAGTAAGCTGCCTCCTTAATGCGGTTTTTATAGCTTTAAGTAGACAGCTTTTTTGCACTTAAGCTTTCCGTTTGGAAAAAGTGACATAATCGATTCTTACAGTTCTTAATATCAGTTATTACACTTCATATGGCGTAATCTGTAAAATCTCAACAGGATAATAATTTTCAATAAATTTAATGATGTCTTGAAACATCTTATCACAGATACTTAATTGATTCCCTACAATGGATAAACCTAAGTCAGCTTTGTTGTGTAGGTCATGATGATCGACTTCAGCAATGCTTACATTATACTTATTGTGTACTTTATTGATGATGCTTTTAAGCACACTTCTTTTATCTTTTAGAGAATAAGCATCAAAGATGAGCAAGGTTATTTGATCAGATTTCACATGCATGGTATCACCTCAATTATAAGAAAGTCTACTTTCTATTTTCTTTGAATTCATTTACGTAATGAAGCCCCTTTTCTTGATGAATGGAAGTAGTATACTACAATTTTAAATAATAAACAAGTAGTTATAAATGCATATCTTTATAATTTTTTGTGAATAAGTTAATTGTTCAAAAAATAAGTATAAAAAAAATCTCTTTATGAAAATGTATAATTATGATAATATTAAGAGTATTATAGAATATGTATTTTCTAAAAGATTCTATATGAGCTTATTTAGTATTGGAGGAGTCAACATGCAAAGTCATCTGCTTCATAATGAAGACGAACTGTTGTTTGATAATGAAGTAAAAGTCAACCTTTACATATCCAAAGTACTGTTTTTTATTGCTATTATTGTTATCCCTTTGATTATTCTATTGCAGGTAGCAGGCATATTTATTTATTATATGACGGATGCCATTGGTGATATTGTAACGGCTTTCATCTTACTTATTACACCTAGATTGCTAACTTTGGTACAAGCTCATGAGAAGAAGTGGTTTAAGTATGTTTTAATTCTTCTTGTGATCATGATGCTACCCCTTATTTATCTTGAGTATGATTACATGGTCTTAATCTTGTGGATATTTCCATTGCTTATCAGTAGTATGTATTTTTCCAACCGATTTAATATTATAACGGTAATTATCAATGTGGTTGTATTAGGTTTTACTAGCTATTATCGCTCATACTTGCGTATGCAGAACAACCTCATTTCAGACCGTATAGGTGGTTTATTTAATGATTTTATTATCAGTTACATTACCTATGCTATTCTGATTATATTATCTTTTGCTATTCTCTTTATGTTGACCAATAAGACTAATGACCTGTTACGTGAAATGATTAAGAAAAAACAATATGAAATTTTATCCATCACGGATTCGATGACAGGGTTGTATAATCATCGATTTTTGATGAAAGAGTTAGAGGACAAGAAATTGGTATTTGACAGAGATAGAATTCCCTTCTGTGCAATCTTATTTGACGTCGACCATTTCAAACGTATTAACGATACTTTTGGACATGTAGAAGGTGATGAAGTGCTTAAAGCTATTGCAAAGTGTCTGCAAAGTAACATCAGAGATATGGATATACTTGGCCGATATGGAGGAGAAGAATTCATGGTCATATTTCCAGAGACTAGATTGCATGATGCCTGTCATATTGCAGAACGCTGTCGACAGAATGTTGCAAAAATCGTTATGAATAACGTAACAACATCACTTACAATTAGTGGTGGTGTAGATGAGTATAACGGTGATAGTATTCTTGAATACATACGAGGTATAGATGAGAAGATGTATAAAGCTAAAAAGAATGGAAGAAACAAAATTATTGCATAATAGTGTGTTGTGAACAATGATAATAATGGAACAAAGGACTAGGTTATTTACACATTTATGTGTGATATACTTAGTCCTATTTAATTGCGTATTTTGTTACTGACTTTGTGTGCTTGCAAGGACAAAGTCATGACAAGTGGGTGGGAAAATTTATTTCACACTTTGAAAAACGATTTTGAAATCTAAATTGTATACGAGGCGGATAGGTGGTATAATCTTATATGAGATTTTAGTATAACAAAGTAAGAAGGTGAATTAATGGAGGAAAGATTCGCTGTTCCAGGAGTGGGCGGTATTATAGAAAAGCAGCAAGATGATATAGATTATATTCTTATGCAAAGTCGATGTAAAAAAAGATGCTACCAGCGAATATGGACTACTAGAGATTCCAGCAGGAAAGATTCGTGAATTTGAAAATATTTTCCAATGTTTAAGACGAGAAATTAAAGAAGAGACAGGACTTGATATCACATATATCCATGGAGAAGAATCAAGTACTATGATTGAGAAAAAAGAGTATAAAGTCTTGAGTTACGAACCTTTTTTTTGTTGCGCACAAAATATAGATGGGAAATATCCCATAATTGTTCAGATATTTATATGTCACGTAGAAGGTCAATGTTTTAAGGAATCGGATGAATCTCAAAATATTCAATGGGTACCACTTGAGGAAGTTAAAAGATGCATTGATGAGGCTAGTGATACGCTTTATCCTATGCATATTAAGACACTAGAAAAGTATTTAGTTTATAAAGGATTTTAATAGTTGTACATACAGATGACAATTGCATTAAGATAAAAGGTAGGGAAGTCATAATGAATACTAAAATAACGCGATTATTTATTACAAGGCACGGAGAAACGGAATGGAATTTACAAGGACGTGTCCAAGGTAGTAAAGACTCTAATTTAACCAATAAAGGGATCATGCAAGCTAAAAAACTAGGAAAATACCTAGAAGATACACCCATAGATAGGATATATACCAGTACTAGTGGTAGAGCAATGCATACTTCTAAGCTGATTGTAGCTAAACGTACGATTGATATTGTGCCAATGGAGCAATTACAAGAAATGAATATGGGAATCTGGGAAGGGCTTACATTTGATGAAATAAGCAAGAAATACGAAGAGATGTACAAAACTTTTTGGCAATCACCACATCGATTAAAAAATCATCCAGGAGAGTCTTTTAAGGCATTAAAGGAACGTGTGGTTGGGGCTGTTTTAAAGATAGTACAAGCTAACGAAGGGAAAAATATTCTTATTGTCGCTCATGGTATTGTTCTAAATGTGCTCATGAGTTATTTTGAAAATCGACCACTTGAGATATTATTCCATGAACCGCATATGCTATCCACTTGCCTTAATGAAATTGAAGTACATGGAGAGAATTATACGATTATCCGTTATGCAGAAACAGACCATTATGGATTAGATGTATCCTAGTATAATCATCATAACAGGTTGCCATCAAGGTAGCCTGTTTTTATTATATATCACTACAGAGCAGTTATTAGTAATTCTATATGATCTTGGTTAACCAATGGATTTACCTCTGTTCCTCTAAAGTTTAAAAGTCAATATTGTATTAATATAAGTCAATGCAAACACTAGTTGTTGTCCTAAAAACATACTATAATATTAATGTGCATTCATTGATCTTGTCACTGAAATGTTGAAAATCTTACTCTAATATTAAACTAAATATTCCAAAAAATAATGAAAAGACTACATGGATGCATAAATTTGATATATAATAAATGCATATAACAAATGTATAAGCACTATGTAATGCTAATAAGGGAGGTTTTATACATGATTGATGCGAAGAAATCTGATCAATCAGAAATAACGTTGAATTATGGCATGGTAGGTGGTAGTGAAGGGTCTTTTATCGGAGATGTTCATCGTAAAGCTGCTGCATTTGATGGCAAATGTAAGTTGGTTGCAGGTTGTTTTTTCAAGAACTTTCAACAAAACAATGACTACAGGAGAAAGATTAAACATCAATAAGGAACGTTTATATGAGAACTATCAACAAATGGCCCAAATGGAAAGTGAACGTGAAGATGGTATTCATTTTGTCTCTATTGTTGTTCAAAACTATATACACTATGATGTAGCAAAAGTATTTTTACAAGCAGGCATCCATGTGGTATGTGAAAAACCCCTATGTTTTGAGATTGAGCAGGCAAAAGAGCTGAAGCAAATTGCCGAAGAAAAAAAATCTTTTATTTATGGTGACCTATTCTTATTCAGGTTATCCTATGGTTGAAGAAGCAAGACACATTGTTCGATCAGGACAAGTCGGTGAGATTAGAACCATTATGGGTGAATATCCACAGGATTGGCTAACCAATTTTGAAGAAGAAACCGATAACCAGCAGGCGAAGTGGCGGACAGACCCTAAAATAGCAGGCATCTCCAATTGCTTGGTGACATAGGAAGTCATATTGAAAACACGGTTCATTATATAACTGGCTTAAACATTAAAAGAGTATGCGCAAAACTGGAGTGTATTCCACCAGAGCGACCTTTAGATACCAATGCACAAGTGCTTGTAGAATTTGAAAATGGAGCAAGCGGCATGTATTGGAGTTCTCAAATTGCAGTAGGTCATGAAAATGGATTAAGGGTGAGGATCTATGGAACAAAGGGAAGTATCGAGTGGAATCAAGAAACCCCTAATCATCTAAAAGTATGTACATTAGGTGAACCTGTTCAGATATACTCAAGGAGTCAAGGATATATAAGTAACAAAGCACAACAATTAACCCGACTTCCAGCAGGTCATCCTGAGGCTTATTATGAGGCATTTGCTAATATTTACGTTAAGTTCGCTCACATATTATCCAAAAAATTAAACAACGAAGATCTATCCCAAGAAGATTTATGTTTTACAGATGTAACAGATGGGCTAAATGGTGTGACATTTATTCACAAATGCGTGGAAAGTAGCAAAAAAAGGTAGTGTATGGGTTGATGTAGATTAATATAGGAGGTAGAGAAATGGCAAGAAAAGTAACGATTTTTACTGGACAATGGGCAGATATGCCTTTTGAAGAACTATGTAAAAAAATGAGTCAAATGGGTTATGATGGTTTAGAAATTGCATGTTGGGGAGACCATATGGATGCTTTTAAAGCGGCAGAAGACATGGACTATGTCAATGAAAAGAAAGCCATATTAAAAAAGTATGGCTTAAAATGTTGGGCACTTGGTAACCATTTGGCAGGACAATGTATAGGTGACCTATACGATAACAGATTAGATGGTTTCGCTCCTGCAGATATAGCAGGTAACCCAGAAAAAATACGTCAATGGGGAATCGATTATTCCATTGCAGCAGCAAAAGCTGCTAAAAAAAATATGGGATGTGAGGTTGTTACAGGGTTTATGGGGTCACCTATTTGGAAGTATTGGTATTCTTTTCCTCAGACATCACAAGAAATGGTCGAAAAGGGATTTGATGAAATTGTAAAGTTATGGACACCTATTTTGCAAGCATACAAAAAAATACGGCATTAAGTTTGCTCTAGAAGTTCATCCTACAGAAATAGCCTTTGATTACTATAGCACTAAGAAATTATTTGAAAAATTTAGTGACTGTGATACGCTAGGTATTAATTTCGATCCAAGTCATTTATTGTGGCAAGGTATGACACCCCATCTATTAATACGAGATTTTCCAGATAGAATATACCATGTACACATGAAAGATGTAGCTGTTACATTGGATGGCAGAACAGGCATTCTAGGTTCTCATATTGAATTTGGAGATGCAAGAAGAGGGTGGAACTTCCGATCACTTGGACATGGTGATGTGAATTTTGAAGAGATTATTCGAGCACTTAATGATATTGATTATAAGGGTCCATTATCTGTGGAATGGGAAGATAGTGGTATGGAAAGAGAATTTGGAGCAAAAGAAGCATGTGAGTTTGTTAAGAAAGTAGATTTTGCACCATCAACGATTGCATTTGATGACGCTATTAGAATGGATTAATAGTCACATATCATATTACTAAAAGACGCTTATCGATTGATAAGCGCTTTTTAATGATCTTATTTATTGATATCTAATAGCTGTTCTTAATAAGCGTGGGTATTGATGTAATGATTAAAAGTTTTATTGCGATAATAAATGAAGCCAAGACAGCTATTAATGCAAATAAGTTACCTGTCACAAGTATTTTAATGATGCTATCAAGGGCCTCTGGTTGTCGAGCAATACCTTCAACTGCCAACCCTGTTGCTTGTCCGATTCCAATGCCAACACCAATACCGCTAAGCATAGCAATACCAGCTCCTAGAGCAGCGAGTCCTCGGGTTATACAACTGTCACTATACTTTAAGCAATAATCGTAGCAATGATACCTTTTAACAAGAGCAATTAACCAAAGAGCTACGATAAAAGCCGCCAAAAGAGGTACTAGAGCAAATAGGTTACCTAATATTAAAGTACCTAAAATTTCGTCAAATGCCTCGGGTTGACGAGCAACACCTTCAGCAGCGAATCCTGTAGCAATACCAATACCATAGCCAACACCATTTCCTACTAACATGGCAATACCAGCTCCAAGGGCTGCCAGTCCACGATAAGACAGTTTATGAGAATCCGTTACACAAGAGGATTTACTTATCATCATTTTATTACCTCCTTATTATCCTTTTATTTATTATATTCTTAGGAAATGAACAATGTTAACTTGTAAGTTCGAGTTAAACCTTAAATGATGCATTGACACCATGTAAAACATTGGTTATACTCAAATTAAAATTTAATCATAAATAAAGAAATAAGTAGAGCGCTATTAAAGTGTCATGACAATTTATTAAATGATTATATCGTTAATTAAACGTATAGGATGCTGTTATTAGACATATCAAAGAAGGTGAATTTATGGAAACCATTACATATTCATTGCTTGGAGACCATCCAACTTCCGATCAATATTATACTCAAATTAATGCATTTACAAGTGAAGTTGTTGAAAAAAATAACATTCAAAATTCAGTTTATATCAATCAGTATATCCGCTATCTTGCTGATAAAAATGTTGAAAAGCTCATGCCAAAAGAGATCATTAGTTTTGAGTTCTTGATGATAGGTGTTCTATGGAATACATATATTGATAGATCAATTGAACTCAATCAATTGTCAGGACATGTGCTAAAAAAAATGGTGTCATTAAGAGAAAAAAAAGAGATATAAGCGTGTCATTGATTTTTTAAGAGGCATTTTTGGAACGGTTTTTTTTATTGAAGAAACATCAAGAAAAAAGAAATTATGTTTTCATTGAATAATTTTAAACAATTGATTCATTGGCTTAAAGCATCAGGAGAATTAACTTATGAAGCAGAGCGAATTGAAACGTGGGAGGAGTTCATGACATCTTTGCCAAAGAAAAAGGTAGAAAAACTCCTAGTACGGGCTTCTATGATTGGGCATTGGTTTGAGGAGAAATCTAATAATGTTATAGGTACCTATACACCTAATGTCAATGCATTTATTAGAAAAAATGATAAAAAAAATGAAGTGGCAGGAGCATCGACTATTCTGTACAAGAAGTCGCGTAGAATATCATCTGAATATGATCGGTGCTGAAATTATGAATAGAGCTTTTAGAGAAGACTTTCTAAAGACAAAAGAAAAAAAAGGGTATTACTTCCTATTTGCATGCGAGCTAAATCGGAAGCTTGTAAGGCAAATAAGACTCAAGAGGGTTTTAAGTGTACAGGATGTACCCATGATTGTATAGTCAATCATATTACATCATTAGGGCAGCAGTATGGTTTCAAGGTTTTAATTATTCCTCATGCATCTACAGCATTTTCTAAGTTGTCTGTGGAAAAAGGTGAGGTAGGTATAGTCGGTATAGCATGTGTCCTTAATCTTATTTCAGGAGGGTATAAAGCAAAGTCACTTGGATTTGAACCTCAATGTGTGCTACTGGATTATTGTGGGTGTAAAAAACACTGGCATGAAAAAGGACTACAGACACGCATATATTTAGAAGGGCTAAGAAAAATATTAATTTATTAGTTATAGTTAGCATTGATACCAAAGATATGGCAAAATAAAAGCATCCAAGGAGGAAAATATGAGATTATTACTTACTAATGACGATGGCGTCCATGCAAAAGGAATCTATACTTTATGTAAAGAGCTTGAACAATATCACGATATTATTGTCGTAGCACCAGAAGATCAAAGAAGTGCTACGAGTCACTCGATTACAATATCAAAACCACTAATTGTTAGAAAAGTTATACTGTCAGATTTAAAATCACAAGTTTATTCAGTGAGTGGTACGCCAGCAGATTGTGTTCGTATCGCGTTTAATCAATTAGTTGAAAATAAAGTCGATATGGTTATTTCAGGCATTAATATTGGTTATAATTTAGGGGCTGATATATTATATTCAGGAACAGTATCAGCGGCAGTTGAAGCAACATTATCTAAGATTCCAGCTATAGCAGTATCAACACATCATGAAGCAGATTTAACAGTCTATGAAACTGCTGCAAAATACATTAATCAAATAATTGAAAGTGCTACAAAGAATAATTTAGAAAAGGATATCGTATTAAATGTTAATGTACCAGCATTAGAAGAAGAGAATATAAAGGGGATGAAGGTTTGTAAAATTGGTAGATTACAATATCATCCGAGCTATAAAGAAACAAAAAAAAGAAGATGAAAGCATCGTTTATAGTTTAGTAGGAGAAGAGGTAAGTCAGCATTTTGAGGAAACAGATTCATTTTATGTACATGAAGGATACGTAACAATCACACCACTGCATTATGATTTGACTAATTTCAATATATTAAAAGATGTTGCTAAATGGTTCTAAGGTTATTATGGCTATCGAGTTCAAAAGATTTTAATAAAAGAGTGATATAGCACAATATACTAAGAGTAAAGCCATGGCAAGGTTTATAATCTTATAATTATGTGAGAGGAAAACTTGAAAGACAGATCCAAATAAACCCCAGCTACATGTAGATACAAAGCTTACAAATGCTAAGAAAAGCGAAAATAAACCTAGTATAATTGCGGAACTATAATAAGGTGCAATAAAGGTTGATACAGTCGTAATACCATAAAGAATTACTTTTGGGTTTACAAATTGTAGAAGTAACCCAGATTTAAATGTATGGGTGTGCTTGCCAATAGTACCGTTGCTATCAGGTTTGCTTTTAAAAGTTTTCCAAGCTAACCAGAGAATATATCCTGCCCCTATGTAGGTCATAAGAGACTTAATAGATGGTAGGATATTGTATAGTGTTACACTAAAAATATTACATATGACAATGATGATAAAAAAAACCTGTAAAAAACGCCAAAATTGAATCGTATGCTTTTCTTAAAGCCATATCGACTAGCATTGGACATGGACATGATGTTATTAGGACCGGGTGTAAAGGTAGTCAAAAATACGTACGATAAAAAAGTAGCTATATTTGGCATGAGGTTTATCTCCTTAATTAAATTTAAAAGAATGTATGTTATGATTAATGATATTATAGATAATATAAAATATGTGTAGTATATTGTCAAGTGAAATGAGATATCATTTAGAATGATTTAAAGGACTGATAAAAAGTAGATTTTCTCGATTTCATATGACAAATAAAATAAAAACATATGTTGGACATAGTAGTATATATGATATAATAATATAAATATCACTAACTAGGGGGAAAATGCTATGAATACTGTGCAATCACTGGTAGAACAAATGGAAGCAATCGTATATCACGAATATAAGATTCCAAAGAATGTTAAACCTTTTAGCTTAGCTCTAAAAAATGCTTGACATTATTGGTATAGAAGATTCACATGTTCGAGATGATTTGGTTTATATGGTTATGGCAACATGGATCTTTGAAGGTAAATTCTCTCATGAGGAGTTACGTAAAATTCTTCAGATTCTATTGAATGATCAACACATGTTTTATCAAATAGGCGAAAAAAAACACAAACTCTGTATTCACACGCTCTTTCTCTGTGCTGCAGTTACCGCTTATTATCGGACGTCATATAGAAGATTCATTCTTAAATGAAGATGAATTAGATGAAATATATCACCAAGTAACACGATATTATAAAGAAGAACAAGATGTAAGAGGTTATATTGATGGAAAAGGTTGGGCTCATACAGCAGCTCATACAGCAGATGCAATAAGCGCTATGGTCCAACTACCGAATATGACACATGATCGCATTATGCGTATACTGGATTTAATTCGTGATAAGGTATGCATTGCTTCTTATCAATACATACACCAAGAAGATGAGCGAATAGTAGTAGCTATTTTGAATATCTTAGATAGAAATATAGTATCGATGGATGAATTCGCTGATTACATTCTTTCTTATAAAAAACTCGATAGAAAAGGAATTTATCCAGGTGTCATGCATCTAACATGCAATGTAAAGCATTTGCTCAGAAGCTTATATTTTAGACTATTGGCACGTGATGGATATAAGAAGATTACGGATAGTATCATTGAAGTACTTGATAATATTACACCTTTTCATGATTAAATGATAGGAGGCATTATTCATGGTTTTAGTAAGAATAGGTATTGTATTTATCATCATTACTATTGCTATTGCTCAATTATTGACGCCTGGTGAATATAGCTGGAAAGTTAACACAATTAGCCAGTTGGCATCTCAGACTTATCGATATAAATATATCATGCTATACGTATAACCCATTTAAGTTATTTAATATTTATTACAGGTGTATATCCATATTATTTGGATTAAACCCAAGCTATCAAGGCATAATTCAAAGAATTCTCTATCTAGGCAGTTTTAGTTGGTTATATGTCTTCCTTGACCAATAAAGATAATGACATAACTTATGTAACATATAATGCGATATCTCTACTGAGTATGGGGATATTAAGAAAGGTGGTACGAGCGTTGAAAACATACATTTTTATCTATGAGGGATTTGCACAATTTGAAGTTGTATTGACAGGTCTTATACAGAAATCAGTAGGTGATGTTATAACTGTTGGATTAGACATTAAAATGGTAACTTCAACAGAAGGATTTCAGACAGTACCCCATATGGTTTTGTCAGATATGGACTTGGATCAAGTTGATCTTTTTGTTATTCCTGGTGGAGACCCTAATACGTTGGGTAATCATGAAGCCTTATACAATTGTCTTCGCCAGTTAGATGAGAAAAATATCCCCATTGCTGCTATATGCGCAGGTCCCGTACAGTTAGCAAAGGCTGGCATAATTAAAAATAGAAACTATACGACAAGTGTAGATATCAAAAAATACGAAGGGTTTCAATCAGGTCATTATAGGAAGGAAAATGTGGTTGTTGATAACCATATCATCACTGCAAAGGGTGCTGGATATGTGGATTTTGCTATAGAAATTGGTAAGGTTTTAGATGTTTATGAAAATGAAGCAGATCTTCAAGAAACCATTAATTTTTTTTAAGCATTTTAAAACAGACTAGGAAAGATGAAGAGGGGTTCTATGATGTTATTAGATATACTAAGGGAAATAGTGTTAGAGGTTAAATCATAATGGTCATAGAATTCAGATGATTAGCAAATAGTGAGTACAATAATAGTTGAGGTGATAGCATGTCAGAAAAAAAACAGTTAACAGAAGCAGATCTATATGTTGGGCGTCAGGTTGAAGGACAACAGAAAGATTATAAAACAACGGCTAGAAGATATTTGGATTTTTCGCCTTTTGAAGATAGGTTAAAACATGTTGATAAAGTCAGAAATCAAACCATTGGTCAAATGGCTATAGAAGCAGATGTAGCAAGTATTCAAAAAACACGTGCAAGATGGGGACTTAACCTATGAAGATTTAACTTTATTTTATATTAAGCGCATACATGAATTAGATGATAAAAAGCTTAATGCTGTCATGCAGTTGAATCCAGACGCTATTATAACTGCAAGGAGGCAAGATGTTTTAAGAAAACAAGGAACTTTACTTGGTCCATTACAGGGTATCCCAGTTTTATTAAAAGATAATATCGGAACAGGGGATAAAATGTATAATACAGCTGGAGCCAAAGTATTAGAAACATCCTCTTGCGACAGAGACAGTTTTATTGTTAAGAAATTAAGAGAGGCTGGCGCTATTATTCTAGGTAAGGCGAATATGAGTGAATGGGCTAATTTTATGAGTGAGGACTCATTGAATGGTTATTCAACTCTTGGTGGGCAAACCCATAATCCATATGGTCATTATGATGTAGGTGGGTCCAGCTCTGGGTCAGCTGTAGCGGTAGCATCCAATTTTGTTCCTCTTGCTATAGGTACAGAGACAACAGGTTCAATCATATCTCCTGCAAGTCAAAATAATGTGGTTGGTATCAAACCTACAGTAGGGCTTTGGAGCCGTGACCGTATTATTCCTATTGCACATGATCTAGATACAGCTGGTCCAATAACCCGAACCGTACAAGATGCTGCATTATTATTAGGGGCATTGGTAGGGGAAGATGAGATGGATTCGTTTACCAAAGTTAACGCAAATAGAATAAAGGATTATACATCATTTTTAAACAAAGATGGACTTCAGGGTATGAGAATCGGTGTGGTTACAAATCAAGCTATAACAGATTATTATCGCACAGGCGAGCAGGTTATTATAGATAGAGTAGTCAATGAACTTGAAGCATTAGGAGCAAGTGTAAAAGAAATTCTAGTGGACGACAATGCACTACATATTGAAAGACTTGAAGTATTAACATATGAATTCAAGGAAGATGTTGAGCAGTATCTAAGAGATATTGGGGAACATGCACCTATTCGTACAATGAAAGAGATTACAGATTTTAATGAAAAGGATATGTCAAGTAGAGCAAGATTTGGTCAGGAATTAATCGAGCAATCAAGAGACACAGCTGTTCAAGAAACTGAGCATCAAAAAACGTGTAGCTATGAATGTCCATCATACTAGCGTAGCTATTGATAATGCTCTTGAAAACCATGGACTAGATCTACTCATGTCCCTCTATGTAAATCTATCAGGTGTATATGCTCCGGCTAGATACCCAGCTATTACAATACCTGCTGGTTACCGAGAAGATGGAGAACCTATAGGGTTATGCCTAGTAAGTACCAAATTCAGAGAAGATCTACTTATAAAAGCAGCTTATGCATATGAACAAGGAACAAAACATAGGGAACAACCCTAATACCTAGATTGTGGTATGGATGAGTTAAAATAATAAAGGGGAGTTGAAGGTAATGAGTTGGTGTCCAAAGTGTAAGACTGAATATGAGAACCATGTAAAGACATGTGCAGAATGTCATGTGGAGCTTGTGGATTATTTAGAACCAGAAGAACCAGAAGAGTATGGAGAATATGAAGATATTACTAAATTATGTAATGTTGCTTCATTGCAAGAAGCTACTATGATAAAATCATTATTAGATGCATATGGTATTCCAGTATTGAATAAAAGTAAAGGTTCAGGGGATTATCTTCAGATTGTAGCGGGTGTTAACTACCAAGGAGTAGATATCTATGTGCCTGTTAGTTCATTAGACGAAGCGAGAAAAATCATGAATGAAGGTAGGATAGAAGAGGAAGAAAATGTTGAAACAGATCCACTCAATGAATTAAATACAAAGGTTAAGAATATAGGTAGACTTGCCGTTTATTTACTCATTCTTTTCTTTTTACTAATACCTTTGGTAATCGGACTAATAAGCTTTGTCTTTAATGCTGTACGAAATGGCCTATAATAGTGGTCTTAATTTGACAAAATCTAGTAATTATGCTAATCTAGAATAATACAATTCTTAATAATGGCTTGATAGACATACATAATAAAACTATACATAAAATCCATACAAGATGAATAAACATATATTTTGACATATAACTTCACATAGTTATGCAAAATTATATGTTTTTTTTATTACCATTATACAATTATGATTTGGGGGTGGACTTTTATTATTCGTCTAAAAAAAAGAGTTATAGCTATCATTGCCTTTTTTTTATTGGAAGAGGGCTACAGGCAACGATCAGGATGGATCTAGGTGTACGTGAAGAGATTAAGAACTGGAAAGAAGGCTTTACAATTGTCATTGAAACTTATCGGAAAGGACCTAAGATTTGTTTTGTAAAGAGCGGTCATCATTTACTCGTTAAAAAATACAACAAGGACATGCAATCGGATATTTGGATTATGTTCAAATCCATTAATGCGGTATTTGAAACGTTTACTGGTCAAGTAGGACTTGATCGCGCTTATGCCGAAAACAGAATGATTGTTAGGGGAGATCTTTTTCAGACATTGAAGGTTGTAAGAATGTTCTATGCCTGTGAATGTTATCTATTTCCTAAGTGCATATGGGGAAAAAATTATCAAAGATAAACCCAAATTAGCATCCAACACATTTACTATCTATGCAGCAACCCTATTGGGTATGAAATAGAGAGGAGAGATGTATATGAAGCCAAGGTATTTTGAATATCAAAATCGCTCAAAACTTCTTTCGGGGAAGAATGCTATCGATCATATTGTCTATGAGTTACATAACATGATGTGTAAGAAACCTTTGATTATTACGGATCAGATGCTACTGAAATTAGGTCATGTGGACATTCTAAAGAAGATATTAGCAGAAGGAGAGATTGAAGTACCTTATGTGTATAGTGATGTGCCTGCTGATTCAAGTGTTGAAGTATGTAATAACATTGTAAAATTATACCGAGAGTATAAGTGTGATTGTATCATAGCACTAGGTGGTGGTTCTGTACTGGATACATCAAAAGGTGTTAACTTAATCCTCTCAGCTGGAACCGATGATTTGATGAATATTATGGGGCTTGGTGTTATCAACCGTAAGACGGTACCATCGATTATGATTCCTACTACCTCTGGTACAGGATCAGAAGCCACATTAGTAGCTGTTATTGCTAATCGTATGGAAAATGTGAAAATGGAGTTTATATCTTATAATTTGGTACCAGATGTTGCTATTCTTGATCCAAGAATGACACTAAGTTTACCACCGAAGTTAACGGCAGCCACCGGTTTTGATGCATTGGTCCATGCTATAGAAGCCTATACAGGTAAACAAAAAAATCCTGTTAGTGATGCTTTTGCTATCGGTGCCATTAAACACATTACCCAATATCTATTACAAGGTGTGAAAGATGGAAAGGACCAAGAGGCTAGAATGGCTCTTGCCAATGCTTCTTACATGGCAGGAACAGCTTTTTCTAATTCCATGGTGGGTATTGTTCATGCAGTAGGTCATGCACTTGGTGGTGTATGTCATGTACCTCATGGATATGCTATGGCTATTTTACTACCTTATTGCATGACCTATAATAAAGAGGTTGTGGGAGAACTCTATGGAGAACTATTACCTTATTTCATTGGGTTAGATGAAACGGCCAAGATTGCATATGATAAACGTGGTGACCGGTGTATAGAAGAAGTGATTGCTATGTTAGAGTCATTACATGAGTCTGCGGGCTTGCCCCTTAGGCTGAGAGATGTTGGTGTTAGAGAAGAGGATTTTCCTAAGATTATTGAAATAGCTATAAATGATGGAGCTGCTATTTTAAATTATAAAAATGTGTGTAAAGATGCTGTTCACGTTATATTAAAAGCAGCTTATTAAGTACATATCATTAAGTTTCTGATACCAGTGACAAGTAGTTTTAATAAGGAATGTGGAGGTAGATATGAGTACGCAACTAGGCGGATACATGGGCAAAGTCTTGCAAATTAACTTGACAAGCAAAGAAGTTGGAGAATATCCTTTTACAGATCATGATCGAAAGAAATACCTTGGTGGTAAAATTATGGCTGCTAAGATTATCCATGATATATTGAAAGATGGCATAAAAGCATTTGATGAGGATAATGTAATTGTTATCTCAACAGGTCCCATGACGGGGACCAATGCACCAGCATCAAGCAGATTTAATATGTCCACTTTATCTCCCAAACGGGTTTTTAACATCGTCTAACTGCGGTGGGAATTTTGGCATGATGTTAAAAAAAAGCAGGGTATGACGCTATTGTCTTGATAGGTAAATGTTCAAACAAAACATGGATTGAAATTACAGAAGAAGACATTGTTTTCCATGATGCAGAAGAGCTATGGGGGAAAACCACCAACGATACACAAGCTTTCTTAAATAAAAAAGGCAGGTAAAATTGTTATAGGACCAGCAGGAGAAAATAAAGTACCCCATGCAGGCGTTTTTAGCCAAGAGCGAACAGCTGGTCGAGGCGGGCTTGGTGCTGTCATGGGTTCTAAGAATTTAAAAGCGATTACAGCTTATGGCAAGTTAAAGGCCCAAGCTATAGAAAAAAAACCAAGAGAAGTATAAGAAGTATATTAAAAAATGGATTAAAATGATTAAAAAGCACCCATTAACAGGCACGCAACTGCCTAAATACGGTACAGCAGCTTTGTTAACACCTATGCAAAAACATCGCATATTAGCAACAAAAAAACTTTAAATATGGTACATATGAAGATTATGAAAAAAGTATGTGGTGAGACATTAGCAAAAGATCATTTGATTAAAAATAAAGGCTGTATAACTTGCCCAATACAATGTGGTCGAGTTGTTGAAGTAGATGGTAAAGCAGTTAAAGGCCCAGAACTCGAAACATTAAGCCTCTTAACAGCCAACATTAAGAATAATGATTTAGAGCAAGTTTTTAAGTGGAATTTGGAGCTGGACGAATTAGGCATGGATACCATATCAACAGCAGGTATCATAGCATTTGCCATGGAATTAAATGAAAAAGGGCTTTGGGATAATGGTTTAGAGTTTGGCAAAACAGATAATCTATTAGAGATTATAAGAAAAATGGCATATCGAGAAGGTATAGGGGATGAATTAGCAAATGGAGTGAAGTGGTTAGCTAAGAAGTATGGAGGAGAAGAATATGCCATCCATTCAAAAGGTATGGAATTATCAGCCTATACGCCACGTGGAGCCATTGGGCAAGGATTAGGATACGCTATATCAAACCGTGGTGGTTGTCACCTTAATGCAGGATATATCTTGCTTTTTGAGATATTCACCTTTAACATGAATCCTTTTTTTTCAAAGGTGAACAAGGCTGAGATGACAATACTGAGTCAGAACCTCATGGAAGCTTGTTCAGCAGCAGGACATTGTTTGTTTACTTTATATCCCATGGTACCAGGGTTCGTCGTAAAGCATCCAACGTCAAAAACAGCCAAAGTACTCAATAGAATCTTGACCACTCACGTAGCAGCTGGAACGGTTGGGTTATTAAATCGTATCAAACATATGGCAATAAAAGTGCCACTTATACCTCATATTAAGGGACTTGAGTTAGTGACAGGTGTGAAGATGGATTTTGGGCGATTTAAGACAATTGGTGAGCGAGGCTATAACCTTGAAAAACTGGTAAATATTCGATTAGGATGGGAACCAAAGGACGACAGCTTACCTAGGCGGTTAACGGATGAAACCCAAGAAGTTGATAATGTAAAATCGAAAGTACCTCTAAGAGACCTTAAGAAGAAGTACTATAAAAGTCGCCGTTGGGATAAGGAAGGTATACCGAAGAAGGGTTTATTAAAGAAATTGGAATTATAATAGAAAATAAAATAGTACATCTATATTAATGACTTATTATAAAGCTAGTATTATTAACTAAATTAGCTATTTTGATAGTTTAAAAGTGATGAAACATACAAAACCATATAGAGTGATCATGCATGATTATTACAGTTTGTTGCATTCCTTTGAAACAGATAGAAGCAACAGATGTATAGAGCGTATGATCACTTTATATGGTTTTACTTTTGGGTAGTTTTTTACTGTTACATGTTGTCAATAGCCTTTAATAATCTTTTCAACCAAACAGGATTAATAAGAATCTCTTCTAGTAGAAGAGTCAGTATGACGGTAGCTTTCACCAATATACTGTGTTGTAATACCCTCTGGAACGAAGATAATAAAATCAACAAAGTTAATCATTTGATCAGGGGAGCCACTCTCATAACGAGGCAAGGTATTTGTTGTAATCCAACTGGTTAATATAAAGGTAAGTATTCGCTTTTTCTTGGGACGTTTAATGGTTAGCTCTTGATTTTCATAGGTGATGTCATAAGCATGCGTTTCCTGAACAGCACTGAAGAATTTGCTGCCATGGAGTTCTACGTAGTCTTTATCCCATGTATAGATTTTAAAACTACTATCCTTAGCATTTAACCGAAAAGTATCTTGACCCTCTAGCTGATATTGAGCAATAAATCCTTGATCTTTAGAGGGGTTAGTTAGGATGATAACTAAACCAAGGGCAACTATAATGCTTATTGATAATAGGAATAAACCGAATAGTTTCTTTTTCATTATGCCACCTCCATATCTCTAAGGGGAATGTAGGCAATAAGATGAAAGAGTATGGTTAGCCCCCATAAGATACCTATTTGTTGAATAAAAGCCATGTGCCATAATCCATTGAATACATCCATGAGTATGCTCTGAAAGCCATCTGACGTAAGGAACAAACCAAAGAGGATAGCAATGATTATTATCATAGGTAAAAAAAAGTATCTCCTAATAAACATAGCAACGATATAAACAAGGGATACAGCAAATATCAAGATACTCATAGATAAGAAAAATCCAATAATATATGAGTCAGGCGTCATAGTATTGATAAAATAAAAATCATCAGAGAACTTATCTAAAGCCATATAAATAAAAGTCTCAATTAGTTCTAAAGCACATATCATAACCATAAATAGATAAGAACCAACAACCACATATATAAAATTTCCAAAAGCATATATCTGCCGTGTTAATGGAAAAACAAATTTGGTTTGAAATTCATGTTTGCTAGTTGTTATACCAATGGTGATACAGAAGGTAATGATCGCTGTAATAAAGCCAATGTCTAAGACAAGACCTGTATGACGTACATTGACTGTTTCATAAATTGATGGGAAGAACTTTTCTACAAGCATAAAAAGATTGACGGCTGCAATACAACAAGTAATCGTGAGTCCAATCATTAACACTTTCTTAAAATCAATCATAATATTTAATAGTAATCCTCTTATGGAACGTTTTCGCATATTACTGAGATCCATCAAAGACACCTCCCTTTCCATTTGCAGTGAGATAAATGCATACATCTTCAGAATGCATGGGGCTGACATCAATATGATGTTCATTCAGATAATCCATATCTTTTTCTGTTAGGTCATTTTTGATCCCCACAATAGAGCTCAACCCTAATTGTTGCTTATGAAGTATCTGACGTTTTTCAACAAATGGCAAGAGTTGATCATTTTTACCATTTAGCATGACACCATAATTTTGAAAGACATCAATGGCTTCGTGCATAACCAGTTTGCCATCATGTATTAAAATAATTTCTTCCAATAGATTTTCCATTTCATGGAGCATATGACTAGAAATCATCATGGTACGAGGATGTTGCATATAATCATTTAATAAGATATTATAAAACTCTTTACGAAATGCTGCATCAAGACCGAGAGTAGGTTCGTCAAAGATAGTCAGTGATGATCGGCTACTGAGACCCATGATAATATTAAATTGTGTTTTCATACCACGTGAGAGTTTATCATATTTTTGTTTGATATTTAAATCAAAATAACTTAATAGCTTTTTAGCAAAAGCCTCATCCCAGTGGGCATAATAGGCTTTTCCAAGAGCTAATAAATCTTTTAATTTTAGCGTACCATCATACTTAACTTCTTCATCAATAAAGATAAGCCTAGATAGTACTTGTAAATTATCAAAGGGGTGCTGACCCCATACATGAAGCTCTCCACTTGTAGGTTTTATGTATCCAGCACATGTTTTTAGAAAGGTTGTTTTACCTGCACCATTTCTTCCAATTAAGCCAATGATTTTATTTTCGTTAATGCTTAGGGTTAGTTGATCCAGAGCTTTTTTGTTACCATATTGTTTTATTAAGTTATTGCTCGTAATAACTGTCATGATATAACCTCCTTTAAAAATTATTTAGGTGATAGGTAGAGCTGTTATTGTACATCTATCATTTGATTTATTCTATCCAGGATTTCTTCTTTACTAATACCTATTTTCTTTGCTTCAATAAGAAGACTTTTTTAACATGGTTGAATAGAAGTTTTCTTTTCTTTTTACCTGAATCATTTCTTTTGCACCTTCTGATACATGCATTCCCATCCCTCTTTTCTTATATAAAATACCTTCATGGACCAGTAGATTAATACCTTTTGCCGCAGTGGCAGGGTTAATATTAAATTGTTTTGCTATTTGATATTGTGAGTAAGCCTGTTTGTTTTCTATTAGGATATCATCTAAGATATCATCTTCTATTCCTTCTGCAATCTGAATGTAGATCGGTTTTATGCTATCGTGTGATAACTTCATGTAGTTAGATACCTCCTTTTTAGCATGCATCAATACTGCATTACTGATGTAATGTAGTATAATATAATGGGCTGAATTTGTCAAGAATTAAATTTAACGATGGTTAAGTTTTATAATAATAGGTTATTGACATTTAGGAGCAATAACTATATAATGATTAAAATTATCTTAACATTGAGAAAGAATATGCATGACAAAATTATAAAAATAGGAAGGGGTAGTCAATGTGATTGAACATAAGGGGACACAGCGTATTGAAACGGATAGATTAATCCTTAGGAGGTTTTCTAGGACAGATGCAAATGATATGTTTCAGAACTGGGCTAATGATGAGGAAGTTACACGATTTCTTACTTGGGCACCTCACAAAACCGTGGAGCTAACTGAGAAATTACTCGATACATGGGTGACGTGTTATGAACAAGATCATTACTATATGTGGGCTATTGTACCCAAAGATTACGGTAAAGTTATCGGTAGTATTTCTGTAGTGGGTGGATCTGATCAACATGGTCATTGTGAAATTGGTTATTGTATTAGCAAGGCATATTGGGGGCAAGGAATAACGACTGAAGCATTTCAGGGGGGTTATTCAATTTCTGCTTAAAACCATTGGCTATGAAAGGATTCAAGCGCTACATCACGTGGAGAATATAGCATCAGGAAGAGTTATGCAGAAGGCTGGTTTGACCCATGAAGGTTGCAAAAGGCATTATCACAAGAATGCAGAAGGTCACTATTATGATTGTGAGTTATATGGTATTATTAGAGGCGATTTAGAATAAATGACATATTACTTTTCTTGAGCACCATAATAGTGTATAATAGTAAATTAGTAAAATGGCTATAAAATAGAAATGACATAGAAGAGGTGATAAGATGCCAATAAAAGTATATAATAATTTGCCAGCAAAACAAGTGCTTCAACAAGAGAATATATTTGTGATGGATGAAGACCGAGCAATACAACAGGATATTCGTCCATTACAGATTGCCATATTGAATCTCATGCCTCTAAAGCAGGCAACAGAAACACAATTGTTGCGGTTACTAAGTAATACACCTTTACAAGTTGAAATAACATTATTACATCCAGAAACCCATAAATCTAAGAATACTTCAGAAGAACATCTGTTAAGTTTCTATACAACTTATCGTGAGATTAAGGATAAAAAATTTGATGGAATGATTATTACAGGTGCTCCAGTAGAGTTAATGGACTTTGAAGACGTAGGTTACTGGAAAGAATTAAAAGAGATTTTGGAGTGGACGAAGAGTAATGTTACATCCACTTTTCATATCTGCTGGGGAGCCCAAGCAGGTTTGTATTATCATTACGGGGTTGATAAATATACGTTACCCCATAAGATGTTTGGTATCTTTGGTCATCAAGTATTAAAGCCTCAGTGTAAACTATTAAGAGGATTTGATGATCAGTTCTTAGTGCCTCACTCAAGGCATACAGGCATAAGTGTAGAAGCTATCTTGAATCATCCTGAACTGGATTTGTTATCAGACTCATCGGAAGCAGGCGTGTATATTGTCATGTCTAAGGATGAGAAGCAGATTTTTGTTACAGGTCATTCAGAATATGATACATTAACACTCAAGCAAGAATATATGCGTGATAAAAATAAAGGCTTAGAGATTAAGATGCCTAAGAACTATTTTCCATACGATGATGAAAACCAATATCCTCATGCGACATGGCGAGGGCATGCTCATCTTATATACTCGAACTGGCTTAATTATTATGTTTACCAACAGACACCATACATTATTGGCAAAGTTGGTGAGTAAACAAAAACCAAACCTCTTTCATTGGTAAAAGAGGTTTGGTTTTTTAGTTTTTTATTTATAAGATATAGTCCTTAATAAATTTAATAGTAAAATCAACACCTTT
>JDSF01000237.1_pt1 | contig 31297 bp, 30 predicted proteins | sample 199441 | NCBI WGS metagenome assembly JDSF01 (sample SAMN02592751, study PRJNA231836) | bioreactor metagenome | isolation source: continuous culture bioreactor denitrification-DNRA | place: Germany: Bremen
GCTCCTTGAGAAGCTTGGCCGGCATTGGCTCAAGGCTATTTCAGAGGGAAAAGCCTTGAGCCATTCAGTGAAAGGGGTGCGTAATAGAAAAATGGAACCCATCAAAAGAATGAATATCCATCGGCAGTACGGTCATCTTTAATAAAAAGACCCATGGCGTCTGCTCCTCACAAAAAACGTTACTCCGCTATTTGCTCTCCGGAACCTCCGGCTTCAGCTGGCAGATCTTTGAATTTCGGGAGACCATCTTTCATTGCGTGTACGCTTTCCTGATAGTGAACATGAAATCCGGGATCAAAGGTGAAGTTGTTGATCAGCACGGCGGGCACATCGACAACACCCATGGACGGATGATCAATGTAAACATGTCCGCCGCAATTTGAGCACCATTTACGGATACTTGTCCCAGAGTCTGTGCCACTGGCGAGTTTGTCAAATGAAGCTACTCGATCCTCGCCCTTGATAATTTTAAACTGTTGTGGTTGCCAGAGGGTGAATGCGTTGACTGGGCCGGCGGACCAGTGGCGGCAAGAATCGCAGTGGCAGTAGGCCATTGCTGCCGGATCACCTGTCATAGAGAACTGTATCGCGCCACAAAAACAATGTCCTTGGTAGTTTGCTGTTTCGCTCATGGGTCTCTCCTGTCTAGTTTTTTTGCCCCGTCTCTGAAATCAACGAGCGCCTGCTTGTCGTTATTCACCTGTAGAGTAAAAATGTCAGGCCTGGCGTAATGCCCGACAATATCAAGTGTACGTTTCGCGTTGGCGACTTGTTCTAGGTCTATTTCACAGCTAATCATCCCGATTTCTTTGTGTAGTGGGCCAGCAACGATGTCTCCTCCGGGAGCAATCACGACTGAATCTCCTGGGTTAACCCATTCATCCGGATCTGGATAAATGTGCTCCTTGTCTGGAAAATCGTCAGGGATGTCTCTCCCTCGTAGCAAGTTGCCGCAACCAACGACCCAGCAGCGCCCTTCACGGGCAATATGTTGAAGACTGCCGATCCAATTGTCGCCGCTGTCATAGGTTGGTGCGATATAGACTTCTACTCCCTGGGCATACAAGGCGTACCTGGCCAAGGGCATGTAGTTCTCCCAGCAGAGTAAAGTGCCGATTCGGCCTGCAGGGGTGTCGATCACCTTTAGGCCGGTGGCATCACCAAAGCCCCAAACCATTCGCTCAGGATTGGTCGGCATCAGCTTGCGATGCCGATTCAGCAGGGTGCCGTCAGGGCCAATGACAACGACACTGTTGTAGAGGGTTGCACGGCTAAAATCGTCGTCCCGTTCTTCAATGCCACAAACAATGGTGAGTTGATTTTTTTGGGCCGCTCCATAGAGCGGTTCAAGGTCATCTGAGGTCAACTGAACCGCGTTTCGCAGGAGGCGCTCGTGAAGTTTCTCTGACAGCCCCCAGTCACCGCCGGGGCGCAACCGCCAAATCCAGGCCGGATAGCTGGAATAAACGCCTCGCTAAAGACGACCAGGTCGGCACCATCGGTCGCTGCTTGGTCGACCAGGTCAACCGCCAAGGTAATAGTGGCCTGCTTGTCGAGGAAAATCGATGGATTCTGAACAACAGCCAGCTTCATCATATCTCTCCCTTCAATTAACGACTTTGGGAGCAGGCCATAAAAAAGCCGAGCTCACCGCAGAAATTTCATTCTTCGGTAACCCGGCGATCTCACTGACAGCTTTGAAAAGACCCGAGGTTTTCCGTCCCTGTTTTGCAACAGGTTTGGCGTTTCGTCTAACGAACGAATTACAATGCTAACAATATGAATTGCTACCAGTCAAGTCATCAATAGTGATTTTCCTCGCTTTGCAGAAGAAACTCGGGCGTGAACTTTTACTTTTTGTAGGTGGCAAAAAAGTGGGGAACAGGAGGGTCTTGCGTATCATCATAGGCTGCAAAACTTTGCTCCCTTAGACCACAGTCAATAAAACTGTCGATTTCCTCCTTATCCAGAGGCAGAGGGATGTCATCTTCCTGTTCCCCCTTCAGTCGACTTCTGCAAGAAACAAGAAGGTCGCCTTGGGATGCCAGCAGCGAGATCATGGCATCTCGTGCCTGTTTTCGATACTCGCCGGGAAGGACTTGAATGGTATTGCATTCATAGACCAGATTGAAACTTTCTTCCCAGTGTAACGGGTAATTAAACAGGTCAGCGACCAGGTACTCGACATTGCTCCCAGGATACCGGCCTTTGCAGAGCCTTATTGCCTCGGGAGAAATATCAAAAGCTGTGACGATGTAGCCCGCTTCGCTCAATATCTCCGCGTCATCACCAACCCCGCAGCCAATAACAGCGGCCTTGTGTCCTGTGGGATCAACAACTCGATTTTGCAGCCAATCAAGGAGATAAGGGTTGGGTTCGAGATCAGCCCAGAAAACGGCTGTATAATCTCCTTCGGCGTCGGTATAGATACTGTAGAACCAACCGAATGGATTATCCCTCTGTTGGAAGCCCTTGACCATGTTCTTGTATGCAACCGGGTCAAATTTTTTCAATGTCGCCTACCATTTGCATAGAGGTAATTATACTCTGATCTATCAGGTCCATGATAACGCTGTATAAACAGAGTAAGTACAATTGACACTTTAATGCAAGTGGTGCAGTGGAGAATGTGTGTTTCACATTTTGTTGAATCTGGCTGCAAGCTGTTACATTGCAAAGAGGGTGAAAGATGCGGAACAGTATCTTATCTCCAATCCATTAAGAGGTAATCTTTGAGATTCTCAGGAGTTCCTGACGAGGCGAAATCGCCAAAATGATTTTCCCTGCAAATGTAATCCCCCTAACTCGTTGGAGAGAAAGGGGGATTATTTATTAAAATATAGAGGACGTCTTTTACTAACCTGAATCAGTGAATGGATTGACGGATCTATGCACAAGTCATTGCCACGCCTAAGTCTCAAAAAATGACCGCCGAACCTTTGGGTGCGACTCACATTTTTTGAAAACTTATCCACAACAAGCACTTGCACCTATTTTTCGCCACCCACTCACTGATTCAGGCTAAGACAGAGACTGCTCTGGTGTTGATCAGTCAAGCGCCTGGTTTAAATCTCCAAGAATATCATCAATGTATTCCAGCCCAACTGAGAGACGAACCAGTTCTGGAGTGATTCCACCAGCGGCCTGTTGTTCGTCAGTCAGCTGTGAATGGGTTGTCGTGCTTGGGTGAATAGCCAGGCTTTTCGCGTCACCGACATTGGCAAGGTGAGAGAAGAGTTTCAGTTTTTCGATGAAATTTCTTCCGGCTGTTTCGCCACCTTTAATGCCGAAAATGACCATTGCTCCTGCGCCTTTTGGCAAATATTTCTGCGCTAGAGAATATGAAGGGTCTCCTTCAAGGCCTGGGTAGCTGACCCAGTCTACGTTTTGGTGATTTTGTAGAAAATTAGCCACTTTCAGAGCATTTTCACTATGACGTTCCATACGCAGTGGCAAGGTTTCAACTCCCTGTAGGAAGAACCAGGAGTTATCTGGGGCAATACAGGCTCCAAGATTCCGCAATGGGACCAGTCTCATGCGCAAGATATAGGCTAATGGATTGAGGTCACCCAGATCCGTTGCGTAGCGAATACCATTATAGCTGGAGTCAGGTTCTGACAAGAGAGGGTGTTTACCAGTGGTCCAATCAAACTTACCACTGTCAACAACAACACCGCCAATTCCGGCACCGTGGCCACCCAGCCATTTAGTCAGCGAGTGAACGACAATATCAGCTCCATGCTCAATTGGGCGTAGGAGATAAGGAGTTGCAAAGGTGTTATCGACAATGAGAGGTAAACCGTGGCTATGTGCCACATCGGCTAATTTTTCGATATCAGCTACATTCAGGCGTGGGTTTCCCATTGTTTCGGTAAAAATAGCTTTTGTTTTATCTGTTATCGCTGCAGTAAAATTAGCGTTGTCATCTGGTGAGACAAATTTCACCTTGATGCCAAGTTGCGGCAAAATATCGTTAAACTGAGTATAGCTTCCACCGTAAAGGTTACTGGAGGCGATGATTTCATCTCCTGCCTGAGCCAGATTGATGATGCTGTAAAAGACCGCACTGGTTCCTGAGGCCAGCGCCAGAGCAGCAGCTCCGCCTTCGAGTGCAGCGATCCTCTGCTCGAGGACATCGGTGGTTGGATTCATCAGTCGGGTGTAGATATTGCCTAATTCTTTAAGGGAAAACAGGTTGGCAGCGTGTTCAGTATCGCGAAATTCAAAAGAACTGGTGCGATACAGGGGGACAGCGCGGCTGCCAGTCGTTGGATCGGGGGTGTAGCCAGCGTGCAGAACTTGGGTTTCGATGTGATTACTCATGACGCGTCCTCTCTTTTTCCTTAAAGGGATAAATGGTTGAGAGAGGCTGCAATTGATGGACAGTAGATATTGACTGTCCTCAACTTTCCCCATGCGGGGCGCATTGCTGTTTCAGTGGCGAAACAGGCTTGGCACCTTGGTTGTCAGGTTGCCGGGCGCTTGGTATTGCCTTACGCCTCTCTTCATGCTTGAACGTAAGAATACTCTTCTTATCATAATTGTCAAGATATAATTTCACGATACCATAGTAGTTGTAAGTAGAATTATGTTTACTAATATAATGGGCTATAACTGTTTGAATTAAAGGGGGAAAGCGTTTATGCTTCGATCATGAAAATATGCCTTTCAACTCTTTCATTAATTATCTTTTCCACCTGTTTGTACGCAGGGGAGCCTGAAATTGCGAGGTTTCATCTTCAGCAGGCGGAGATCCATGTTCAGAATGGTTCTCTGTTCGCGGCAGTTGAAGAATATCGTCAGGCTATCGCAAAGGGAGTAGAAGACGCTGAGGTTCAGCAGCAGCTATCGATTTTGCTTTATCATCAAGGTTTTGTTGATGAAGCGATTGAGGTTATGGAGCGTGCGGTTGAAATTGACCCCGATATCGATTATCTCCACCATGAATTGGGCCTGCTCTATTTTGCCAGAAATCGGTGGAATGATGCTCTTAAACATTTTTTTGCCAGCCTGAGAATAAATCCCGGCCAAACCGACAGTCATTATTACTTGGCCCAACTTTACAAACGCCAGCAGAATTTGACTGCGGCTCGTTTGTTTGCCCGCAGTGCCAAAGCTCTTGGACATCCGGGTCAGGACCTTGAGCAAGCTTTTCAATTGAAAGATTTTCCAAATGAAAAAAGTATTTGGCTGGAAAGGGACGATAAAATTTATCTGCGTCAGATTCTGACTGATGATCGTTCCCAGGCGAATGCTATCCTCACCCGAATTAAATCTGGTGAAGTTTTTGAATTATTTGCACGTGACAATTCATATGGAGCAAACCGCCATCGCGGTGGTTATGCAGGAGGTTTTTCACCGCGTGACCTCAACCCTGAAATTGTCTCTGCTCTTACTTTTGTGAAGACGCTGAGCCCAGCTGTAATTATTGAATTAGATGCTGGTGTGAGCATCATTCAAAAGATGGCACCTTTGAATTGGGCATACATTGATAGCTTTTCTCGTATTGATCAGATGGAGAGAAGGCAGGAACCTGTTGTTAGCGATCAGCAAGAACAGGTTGTTGAGTCTAAGAAAGCGACAGACACTAAAGACCTCAAAGGTGAAATGACTGCTGCTGTGCCGACAATGATCAACCGCTCTGCTGCGAACGTTGCTCTTGGTGCTCAGATTGATCAGGCTTTGCAAATAGAGATCGAAAAAGATCAGGCTCAAGTTGTCGTGGCTGAGATTATTACCCCTCCAAGGGCAGTACCGAAAAAGAGAAAGTCATCACGAATGCGTCGGTGGTTGAAAAGAGGGGTGTAAAGAAAAAGAAAGAAAGCCACGTTGAACGGGATCAGAAGGAGGGGATCGTAACTACTTCTGTCGATACTGTTGATGCGAAGCTACAAAAAATAGAAAAAAAACAAAGACCGACAATATCGGGTCAACAACCAGCTCTGTTTTTCAAAATGCCTGAGAGACCGTCGCATTTGTCAAGGAAGTTTTGGGTTCAGGCCGGAGCTTTTCGGGAAAAATGGTATGTAGAAAAACGTTTAGAACGATTGAAAAAGCTGGGCTACGACAGTTATCTGCATGAAGAAACGAGAAAGAAAACTCGCTGGTTTATCGCTATTGCTTCAGCCTATGAAACCTATGGTGAAGCGCATTCTGCAGTCAGTGATTTGAAAACAAAAGGGCTTGAATCTTTTGTGCTGAAGAGAAACTGATCTGGTCCGCAAAACGATTGAAATATATTGGGCTTTGACCTGATTTTTTCGGTCATTGTTATCCTTAGATATTTTCATCGATCGGTTGTTGCTAACTTGAGAGCCAAACCTAAGAAAACAGTCCCGGCCAGTCGGTTAAGAACCTTCTGAGTCATTTGTGATCGGTTCAGCCATTGACCGAGGGTTCCCGCCAGTAGAGCAATAGTACCGAAGACCAGAATGGTAGAGATGATGAAGAGACCACCGAACATCAGAAGCTGAATCCAGACTGGGCCTTTGGCTGGATCTGCAAACTGAGGCAAGAAAGCGAGAAAGAAGATTGAAACCTTCGGATTAGTGATATTCATGATGATGCCACGGCGGTACAGCTTGGCGTAATCTGTTTCACCATTCCCCTGTGCCGAAATCTCTTCAACCGGAGCACGAAATGCGCCCCAGGCGAGATAAACCAGATAGGCAGCACCAATATATTTGAGAATTGCGAAAGCCAGAGCAGATGTCTGGAAAATAACAGCAACACCGAAGGCCACAGCCAGACTGTGACCAATCAGGCCGGTACAAAGACCGAACATAACGGCAAGCCCGGCACCGCGGCCACGTAGGGCTGATTGAGTCAGAACAAAAACATTATCGGGGCCTGGTACGAGACCGAGGATCACCGATGCAGAAAAGAATGCCAGCAGGGTTTCAATGGTTATCATGTCAATTAATAATCAGCAGTGCTATCCAGGGGGTAAAGTTAAAGACTGTAATAATCAGTTTGTAAGCTGCAAGGTAGCTGTAAATCGATTTTAAAACGGTTGCATCGTCAAGGGAAAACCATTTTCCATGCATTCTGCAGATGAAATTACGTAAGGTCAAAACCGCGATGGCAGTGATAGCGTAAATACCACTGTTGACGATCAGGCACCAGAAGAAAAAGCTCGTTAGAGTTTCGATATTCATATCGTCCTCCTATGGTTGGTCTTTATACTCTTCTGTTATTATAGCTTCTCTTTCTTTGATTTCACACTTCGTCAGTATTGTGATGACTGGTAGGTTCACAAGTTGTCTGTTGTGAATACGGGACAGAACAACAAGGCAGAGGATCGCTCCTAAAAGAGCCAGGAGCATGTCGGATTGAGTATCCCAGATATACCCTTGAGTGCCGAGAAAAGCTTCCGCGGATTCTCCTGACAACAGAGCAACCCACCATTCGATCAGTTCATAGAAGGCGCTGATTGCCAGGCAGGTTGTCACGATGAAAAAGTTGAGCCATTTTTTTTGAAGCGACCACAGCTTTACGCATCAGGATTTCACGGGCGATCAGCGCGGGTATAAAACCTTGAGCCAGGTGGCCGATTTTATCGTAGTTATTTCTGTTGCTGAAGAGATCGCCAAAGGGGACTTCGGCATAGGTGTAATGTCCTCCGATCATCAGGATCACAGAATGAATCAGGATCAAGTGGTAGGCAAGAGGTGTCAGGGGGAATGATTTCTCAGTCAAGGCAAGGATCAGCAGAGCTACGATCGCCGGAAGAACTTCCAAAAACCATGTGATATAGTCCTTTGGAGCAATAGCTGACCAGAGAAAGACAATCAAGAAAATACCGAGCCAAAGTGGCTTTTTCATAGAAGATCCTTACTGTTTTTGAAACCTCTTTTGTCAGGGACAAGACCTATAAGTGTATCTTCTTGTTTTTGGGCAAGGGCAAAACTGCTTGGTCAAGGTTGTGCTTGCGTCTAATTTTATCGACGACTCCTTCTTCTCTCATTTGTTTAAATGCCCGATTAAAGTTGCTGACGATGATTGCGTGTTCGGGATGTAGCTTAGAAAAAAGAAGATGATATTGGTTTTTCCTGTAGATTGGTTCAATGACAGAAATGCTCTTTTGTTGTTCTGTGAATTTGTTGTCGAGTATATGTTGAATATGAGTTCTTGAACCAAGCATGAAATCGATACGTTTGGCGAGAAGTTTTCTGATGTTCTGGTTGTGACTGTTGGATTGAGCAATAGTGATATTTTTATTCTTTTCTAAATCTGACATGATGGCTGCCCCTCGAAGAATTCCAACAGTCATGGGCTTGAGCTTTTGGAAAGGGTCACGGTCCAGGATGCGATGAGTCAGTCCAAAATATGTAAAATCATCGCTGACAATGGGATCTGTAGGATTAAAATAAAGACGACGTTCTTTCGTATCGCTGGCTGCAATAACACCGTCGAAGCTACCCTGTCTGCCCATTACAAGTGCCCTTTTCCACGGAACCCAGAGTATTTTTACCGAGTAACCGGCCTGCTTTAAAGTCGTTGTTACCACTTCTGTCAGGTATCCACCATTCTCCATTCTTTCTCCCATAATCGGTGCCCAATTGGTCGCCGCAAGAACGAGAGGCGGATGATTCGGACAGGCAAGGGAAGGGACAAAGAAGAGGGCAGCAAGGAGGAGTGTCATTATTGAAAAACGTTTTATTCTCATCTGTTCTATTCTTTATCTAATCAAATTTATCTTAATGGGGAAGAGCTTTGTTCTCTAGGGCTATTACTCGTTTGTTCAGCCCCTGGTTGCAGCCTGACCCATGCCGCTATCGATGACAGTCATAACTGTCATTCTTTTTCATTCCGCTTTGAGGCGGTTGAGAACCAGTTGTCCAAATTTCTGGTACAGCTCAGTTGCAACTGGCGTCTCCGAGACATCAGTCAACAGTTGATTTGTATTCTGCCCAGCTTTCTGCAGCACGTCTGTTTGGTGTTCAATGTATGAACGCATGATTTTCGGGCTGTACTCAGGGTGGAATTGAACACCCCAGGCACATTTTCCGATACGGAAGGCATGATGGGCCTCATAGGGGTTACGAGCCAGAAGAACAGCAGCGTCAGGTAGTCTCAAAACAGATTGAGCATGGGTCGCATGAACTTTAAATGTCTGGGGAAGATCACAGAAGAGAGGATCATCGATGTGATTGTTCAGCAGTTGAATCGTTACTGTGCCGACCTCTTTCCCTTGCGGATGATATCCGACTGTGCCACCCGCGGCCCGAGCGAGTAGTTGGTGGCCGTAGCAGATGCCGAATATCGGCACATCCGCCTTAAGCAGCTCCGTTATCCATTTCTCTATATTCAAGCTCCACGTCAGGTCGTCAGTGACCATGGCGTGTGATCCGGTGATGGTCACTCCTGCACATTGATCAGGTGTTGGCAGTGGATCGTTAAGTTCTACATCAACAATTGTGATATCCAGGTCAAATGAACCAAGTGCTTCGGCAGTCCATTTGTCAAAATCTCCGAATTTTTCTTTGGTTGCAGGGAAGGTGGTTCCTGTCTTGACGACAATCAGTTTTTTCATTGGTGATCCTCTGATTCTTCAACGGTCTAAGACACTAGTATATACGGTTCCACGGGATTTTGTCACGTTCAGTTATCTTGCTCAATGGTGTCGATGGTCAGCGAAATTAGATCGATCAGCATAAAATGAGTGATTCTAAGAAGTACATTCCAGAACATGCAGACTGCAATCTGTGTGAAATTTCAACATTTCTTGCCAAGGATTGGTGTGAATTGTTCGGTGGGTGAACTTTGTTTTTGTCAGGTTGTTTATGTGGGGCTTTTTCATTTTATTTATCTGAGGTGTTTGCGCCGGAAAATTTCTCTATTTGACCGGTTGTTTTGTTTTTGCCGCCGTTGCCTTTGTTGGCCATTGACTGAAAATGAGTAACTCTGCTTATGTAGCGTACGTATGATCGTCGGCATGGCGGACAGACAGATATTTAAAATTAAACAAATAAAGATACCCATTCAGATGCTCTTAACGAGCTTAAAAGGGAACCCTGTGAAAATCGGGGACGGGCTCATCGCTGTAACCAGGGACAAAAGCCACATGATGCCACTGTCGGACAATTGACGGGAAGGCGTGGTCAGTAGGATGAACTGGAAGTCAGAAGACCTGTCTGAATTGAGGAGTATGTTGTCCTTTGGCGAGGAGATATACGAAGATCTTGCGGATATTAAAGGGCTATCCCAGATTGCATAAAGTCAATCTGGGATTTTTTGTGCCTGTGATATGGCAAATTTTTAGTTCTCGTTGGATATCAGACGTTTCTTCACTAAACGAGAAAGGAGCTGGATAGATCGCTGTAGGATAAAAAGATAGAAATCAGAAACTTACTCAGATGCTCATAATGAGCTTAATAGGGAACCCCGTGAGAATCGGGGACGGGCCCGCCGCTGTAACTGGGAACGAAAGCCACATAATGTCACTGTCGCAAAAAGACGGGAAGACGTGGCCAGTAGGATGAACCAGAAGTCAGAAGACCTGTCTGAAGTAATTGTGTATGTGCTCCTAAGGCAAGGAGGCATGCGTTTATCTTGTGGATTAGTAGCGGGCATCCCAGATTGGTTTTTGTCGATCTGGTTTTTTTGTGCCCAGATTTCGGCGGAATTAATTCGATAAAAGGACATGCTTCAGAAACCCTTCTGAAGGAAAAGAAAGTTAATTCGATGTTAGACACACGTAGACACCTGAATACTTTGATTAATTCGTCATTCAAAATGGCTCTGAACAAATCGCTTCTCTGCTTTGTGGGATCTTTAATTGTTACTTTGCTTGTTGCCTTCACCAGTTTTGTGGGGAATGAGGTGTCAATTATGCCGCTGTTGCTGTCTCTCTGTGTGCCTCCTGTGCAATGGCTTTATCCGTTTCTACACCGCCTAACGCCATTGTTTATGTGTCGGGAAATATCGCAACCAAGGATTTTATAGGAATTGGTTTATTTGCGGGTATTGCCTCGCCGCCGATTCTGGCTGCTTGGTTTAGTTTAGTTTAGTTTAGTTTGGTTTAGTTTCGATGAGAACAATGTCATTTTCAAGGTTTTGGTATCAACCTATCCTTTCTCTTTGTCGAGTGAACACAATGATGCTGGTTGTTTTGAAAATGGCGTTGTTCTGAATTCGAAACTTTTATTGCGTCCATCTTTGGTGGGCGCTGTCTCCGAGGAGGGGGACCCTGTTCCAACGTGAAAAAATCACTGTGTGTAAAAGCGAAAAAGCCAGACTTGGACAATTGTGTCTTTGATCTGGCTTTTTTGTTTCTGGACATTGAAAAAAGATTTTTTAAAAAGGTAAATATAAAGTTTTTTGCAGATCGATTTATGCATTATCAACTATCCCTTGCATAGATCGTTGACTTCTTGCCCCCGCCGAAAAATACATAGGGCCTACTACCGATAACAGTCGATAAAAAGGTCTGCATATGGTGAATATTATATATGTGATTTTTTATGAAATAATGCTGTTCAGAGCTTTACTTCCTAATCAAGGCTGATAAACTCACATCAGTTTTGTGCATATACAAAAAATAAATTAGTGTAGAGGCAGATCTCGGAGGCTGTGGTGGAAGCCATGTTAGGAATATTTTTAGCGATTCAACTCATTGTTTCGTCTTCATGTTTGGCGGCAGGCCATAATTGCATGTTCTGTGGGATTATCCTGCCCTATCTTTTCATTATAGGAACGGTTCTTCTCGTTCTTTTGCAGCTGGCAACTGCTTTTGCCATGCTGGTAAGGACGCTTTTTGACCATTATTTCTCTAAGCATCAGCCAGAAACATCAGAAGAGGCCCATCAGGCGAAAACGGTACAATAGTAGGATCCTGTTGGACATATACACGCACGACTCAAGCCTAGCTGCTTGCATCAGATTCCCGATCCTTTTCGGCAAATAGCTATGGTTATTCACTCTCAATGGATCAAAAATCTGGCAGGGCCAGTTCGTTTTTCGTGACGATTGGCAAAGTTTGACCGGTTTCTGGCACGACAATAAGAGGTATCAGTAATTATTCCTCTTTTTCATCCAGATACACTTTTGCCCAGTCACACATCTGGTTAAGTATCGGTAGAGCACTACGCCCTTTCTCCGTCAGTGAATATTCGACCTTAGGCGGAACTTGGGGATAGACCTCTCTGTGGACCAGCCCATCCCGTTCCAGTTCCCGTAATTGTTGTGTCAACATTTTACGTGTCGTATCTGAAAAATGCCTTTGAAGTTCAGAAAAACGCATCGTCTGTTGGGCTAAGTTCCAGAGAATCGACGATTTCCACTTCCCACCAAGAACTGCAATCGTGACATCAATTGCGCTTTTATAGAGCTTTTCGCGAAAAACATGACCACCATCCTCTACACCCATCGTCAAGGTTCCTTTCTAGTTTATATGTACCTTTTGAGGTACTACGTGAAAAAAAAGTGCGTTATTGATCTTATCGAACCTATGGCTGATGATAGCTCAACAAGAGACAAGGAAAAAGCTTTTTGTTCCTGTTAGCGACTCTGTTTTCGTTGAATGAAAGCAGATTGAAGGTCTTGGCCAGACTCGCTATGCAACGGAAGTTTTTTCTTGTTTTGAAGTAAGACCGGTCTAAACAACCATTGCATACCTGACATTCTGGCGCTGAGCAGGTGCAAATTGATGACAGATTTGGAGAAACATTATGAACGTGATCGGAAAACAATTTATCAACGGTGAGCGAGTTGCAAAGTCGGATAAAAAACTCTATTCGTATGATGCCGCGACCGGAGAAGCATTACCCTATACTTTTTATCAAGCGTTATCTGAGGAAGCCGATGCTGCTGCAAAGGCTGCCGCCGTCGCTTATCCTCTCTATCGGAAAACAAGTTTGCAAGATCGAGCCGAATTTCTCAGTACAATCGCTGAAGAAATTGATGCGTTGGGCGATGAATTTATTTACGTGCTCATGCGTGAAGCAGGGATGTCTGAAGAGCGAGTCCGCAGTGAGCGAAGCAGAACCAGCAATCAGCTGCGTTTGTTTGCTGATGTTGTGCGTAAGGGGGATTATCTTGGTTGTCGGATCGATTTTGAGTCGGAAGATATCGATGTGCGCCAATATCAGATCGGTATCGGCCCGGTTGTCGTTTTTGGAGCGAGTAACTTTCCTTTGGCATTTTCAGTTGCTGGCGGAGATACGGCATCGGCTCTTGCCGCGGGTTGTCCGGTTATTGTAAAGGCCCACTCTGGTCATCAGGCCACTGGTGAAATGATCGGTCAGGCGATTATTGCTGCAGTCAAGCGTTGCAACATGCCGGCCGGTGTCTTTGGTATGGTCTTCGGCCGAGGAGTTGGAGCCGATCTGGTTAAGGCCCCAGAGGTTAAGGCTGTCGGCTTTACCGGTTCTTTGAGCGGTGGTCGGATTCTGTGTGATCTGGCAGCAGCCAGGCCTGAACCGATTCCTGTTTTCGCTGAAATGTCGAGTACTAATCCAGTTGTGATGATGCCGAAGGCTCTTGCTAATAGAGGTGCCGAGATCGCAGAGGAACTGGCTGATTCGGTGACTCATGGAGTCGGCCAATTCTGCACCAATGCCGGTTTGGTCATCGGTTTTGAAGGACCTGAATTTGAAGCATTCAGCAAGGACTTCTCCGTTGCCATGAGTCGCAAAGAACCGGCAACTATGCTCAATAAAGGGACATTAGACAGCTATACCGAAGGTTTGGAGCGGATGCATAGTACTGCAGGTGTTGAATTGATCGCCTCGGGCGATTTAGCAGAGAATTGTGCCCATGCCTGCGCATTTAAAGCGGATGCAAGTCTGTTGAAGGACCCTGCCAATCCACTGGAAGAAGAGGTTTTTGGGCCTTGCACCACTCTAGTCACATTGAAAAACCAGAAAGAACTGTTGGATATCGTCCCAGGCATGGGAGGACAGCTGACAGCGAGCATTTTTGCTGAACCGGAAGAATTGGAACAAAATCAGGATTTGATCGAAGCTTTTGAAGCCCGTGTCGGTCGTTTGATTCTCAATCAGTACACCATTGGTCTGCATATATGTGATGCCATTATTCATGGCGGCCCTTATCCGGCAACATCGGACAGTCGTGGAACTTCGGTCGGAACCTTGGCGATCAACCGTTTTATCCGTCCTGTGTGTTATCAGGGGTACCCGGATAGTGCCTTACCGCCAGCATTGAAAAATGGCAATCCGCTAAAATTACGCCGACTCGTCAACAATGAATGGTCAGAAGGTGTGATCGGAAACTGAGAGTCAAAAGAAGGATCCCTGCCATTTTTTATCGGCAGGGGTCCCTTTTTTAATGGTTCAGGATGAGATTGACAGTCGCTTGTCTTTTAAGAATAAACCAACTTGGTCCAAAACTATTTTCCCTCTTATCATTATCCGTGATTTTGGCGGCTAAATAGGGCATTATCGCTGCTGCAAATGAGTGCGATTCTCTTAGTGGCAACGATGATGATTTCTTCAGTATTATTTAAATCCCTTTCAGTTAAAGTCAGCCTGCTGCTTATCTCCTTAAGTTTTATCTGCATGGCTGCATATAACTTTATTGGTTCAACTATTGATAAAAATGGGTTTCTTCACGAACCCTTTTTTCTGATTCCCATCGGTTGGCTCTTCCTATTCTCTGGCATCGTCCTCTTTATATTCGCAGTTTTAAAAATGATATTCACAAGACGCTGCTTCTGATAATCAATCTAACAATTCAAATTTTTGATCTCGGATAAGAGGATATTGATGGACATCAATAAAGCTATCCTGATTGTGATGGCAATATTCTTGACGATTGGCGCTGTCGATAGAATTTTCGGCAGCAAATTCGGCTATGGTGATGCTTTCGACGAAGGTTTTAAGGCCATCGGTCCTCTGGCCCTTGCTCTGGTGGGGATGCTCTCCATTTCACCGGTCCTGGCAGAGATTTTGGAACCGGTGATTGTTCCGATCTATGAATGTCTTGGTGCTGATCCCTCCATGTTTGCATCGACCATTCTGGCTTATGATATGGGAGGGTACGATCTGGCGATGGATATGGCCAAAAGTCGCGATGCTGGGACCTTCTCCGGTTTGCTGCATGGTTCAATGATGGGGGTGACCATTGCTTTTACCATCCCTTTTTCACTGCGGATCGTTGACAAAAAAGACTACAATCATCTGGCCAAGGGGATTCTTGCCGGTATCGTTACAATTCCGTTGGGGTGTGTTGCCGGAGGGGTCATTGCCGGGTTTGATTTCGGAATGATTCTCACCAATCTTCTGCCGATTTTTATTGTAGCCACTTTTGTTTCTGTGGGGCTGTGGCGAATCCCAGAGACGATGATTTTTGGATTTCGAATTTTTGGCGCACTGATTACGATTGTTGTCACTGTCGCAACTGCAGCAATCGGCATTGAAGCTTTGACCGGGTTCGTTGTCATCCCCGGGATGAATCCGATCAGTGGCGGGTTGCAGACAGCTGGTATTATCGGTGTCATGCTGGCGGGAGCATTCCCCATGATCCATTTTATAAAGAAGGTTTTTGGCCGCTATCTGGAAAGACTCGGTCGTAAACTTCACATCAATGCGACAGCGGCGACGGGGTTGTTACTGACCTTAGCCAACAGTGTTCCGATGTTTACTTCGGTGAGGGAGATGGATAACAGGGGCAAGGTTGTTAATATTGCTTTCGCTGTGAGTGCTTCCTTTGCCATCGGCGGCAACTTGGCTTTTACTGCCGGAAAAGATCCATCGATGATTTTTCCGGTTGTCGCAGGTAAACTTTTAGGCGGGATGACGGCGATCATTCTGGCTTTGATATTGACGAAAAAAGAAAAGGTATAATCAACCATGGAACTGAATTTACAAGGAAAAACAGCTCTGGTTACGGGAGCAAGCTACGGCCTTGGCTTTGCCTGTGCGAAAGCTCTGGCGCAAGAAGGAGCCAGTGTTGCAATCTGTTCACGCAACCTGGAAACTGTTGAAAAAGCAGCCCAAGAGATTGCAGATGAAACAGGCCAGCATGTTTTTGCTTTGCAGGCAGACCTGACCAACGATGATGATCTTGCTAACCTGGTCAGTAATGCAAAAGCGAAGCTGGGATCTATCGATATTCTGGTCTTGAGTACCGGTCATCCACCGACTTATTCACTGGCAAAAGCGACAGATGAGCATTGGCAGGAAGGTAATGATCTTATCCTGCGACCGACAATACAACTGACCCGCGAACTCCTACCGGAAATGCGCCAGAGGAAATATGGTCGCTTTATCTATATCGGTTCTGTTCTTGGACTTCAGGCTAAACCATCGTCGATCATTCAGAGTACTTTGCGAACCGGAATCAATGCTTTTTCCAAGTGTATTGCCACAGAAGCTGCTATTGATGGTGTCACCGCCAATGTCCTCTGTCCGGGATATTTTGAAACTCCGTTATTGAAGACACTTGCTGACAAGCTGGAGAGTGAATCGGATAAAGATACTGCAGACAAGCTGTTGGCCGAATGGGAAGAGAGTACCCCAACCAAAAAATTCGGCAAGCCGGAAGATTTTGGTGCTTTTGTCAGCTTCCTGGCTTCTCCCAGGGGAGAATACTTCAATGGCACCTCAATCGCCATCGATGGTGGTTCACTAAAAAGGTACTAACAAAGAAAAACAGTTTATGCTGATTTTTTCAGCGGGAAGAGATCATTCGGTTTCTTCCCGCTGTTTTGTTCGTTTCTGTTTTCCACGATATTAACTTGCCTGAGACAACCACCTCAACGTACACTCCTCGGTTCCACAATTAACCTTTGACTTAAGCATACTTATGAAATTTTCTACATTTGATCTTTCCGACCCGGTTCTTCAAGCTGTCAGTGAGCAGGGTTACACGACTCCAACCCCGATTCAAGCCGCAGCGATTCCTGCTGTTTTAAAAGGGCAGGATATTATGGCGGCCGCTGAGACAGGGACAGGTAAAACTGCCAGTTTTATATTGCCTCTGCTTCAACGATTGACAGTTGGTCCCAAGGTTAAGTCGAATCATGTTCGTGTCTTGGTGCTAACGCCAACCCGTGAACTGGCTCAACAAGTTGCCGAGAATGCAGCGACCTATGGCCGCCATCTGAAAATAAAGTCAGCCGCAGTTTACGGCGGAGTGAAAATCAATCCCCAAATGATGAAAATGCGCGGTGGCATTGATCTGTTAGTGGCAACACCGGGACGTTTGCTCGATTTGCACGAACAGAATGCCATCCGCTTTGGTCAGATCGAAACTCTGGTTCTTGATGAAGCAGACCGTATGCTCGATATGGGTTTCAGTGATGAAATCGGTAAAATCATGAAGATTTTACCGAAAAGGCGTCAAAATCTACTCTTTTCAGCGACTTTTTCAGATGAAATCCGCACGTTGGGGAAATATATACTGAACAATCCGCAATTGATCGAAGTCAGTCCGAGAAATTCGACAGCCAAGAGTGTCAAGCAGTGGGTCTATGAAGTTGATAAAGGCAAGAAATCGGAGTTACTGAGTCAGCTGATCTGTCGTAACGACTGGACCAGGTTTTGGTCTTTACCAAGACCAAGAAGGGGGCTGATACGCTGGTTCGACATTTGAAAAGTGATAACATCTCTGCTGCAGCAATCCATGGAGATAAAAGCCAGGGTGTTCGCGCACGCGTACTTTCTGCGTTTAAAAATAACAAACTGCGTATTCTGGTTGCGACCGATGTTGCCGCCCGTGGTCTGGATATCAATGAACTGCCTCTGGTCATTAACTTTGACCTGCCGAAGGTCGCTGAAGACTATATCCACCGGATTGGGCGCACAGGCCGGGCCGGTTTGTCAGGGCAGGGGATCTCACTGGTTAGTGCCGACGAAGTGAAGTCGCTCGCAGCGATTGAATCGTTAATTCAGGAAACCTTGGTACGCGAAGTAGAGACAGGTTTTGTCCCGACCCATAAGGTTCCGTTGACGCGCCAGACAAAAGTACGGCCGAAAAAACCGAAAAAAACAAAAGCGAAAGACGAACCGGTTCAGGATGGTGGTTGGACTGCTAAGGGGCAGAAAAAATATCGCAATAAGGACGAACGGCGAGGTCGAAGAGGGCAGCGGATGGAACAGTCGACCACATCTGATCAGTCGAAGCGGGGCCGGAATAGCCGCGCAGCCAAATCAAAACCATAAGTTTTCTATTTTTATAAAACGAAGGGCTATAATCGCTATGAGTGAACAACAAAGCAAAGATCCTTTGCATGGGGTCAATTTAGAACAGATCGTAACCCATCTGGTCGATCACTATGGTTGGGATGTTCTGGGGCAAAAGATTGATATACGCTGCTTCAATAATGATCCATCAATAAAATCGAGCTTGAAGTTTTTACGTCGCACGCCTTGGGCACGTAAGCAGGTTGAAAAGCTATATCTGATGGTTATTGGATAGTGATTAATTCCAATCCCCTTGCGGTATGATTCTATGGATTTAATACCATAGAATCATACCGCTTTTCGTTTGGTCGGGACTTCATTTTCTCATGCGGACGTTAGTTGCTAGCAATTCTGTTTTGTTGTGAATCAAGCGTGAATTGTTGCAACATATGCTTTAACTGGGTGGCCTGACTCGATAACTCTTCAGCTGTTGCAGCGGTTTCTTCCGCGCTTGCTGTATTCTGTTGAGTGACAATATCCAACTGGGTAATCCCTTGATTAATCTGGGTTACTCCCTGAGCCTGTTCGTTGGAAGCCGCTGCAATTTCTCCTATTAAATCAGAGGTTTTGGTGATGGCTTGAACGATTTCACTCAATGATTCAGCCGTTGCATTAGCTATCTGATTGCCCCTTTCGGCTTTTTCGACAGATTCTTCGATCAGTTCAGTGGTTTCGTTGGCAGCTTTGGCACTTCGTGCAGCGAGATTACGGACCTCTTCGGCGACAACCGCAAAGCCTTTGCCGTGTTGACCGGCCCTGGCTGCTTCTACCGCTGCGTTGAGAGCGAGAAGGTTGGTTTGGAAAGCGATCTCATCGATGGTTTTGATGATTTTTGAAATACTTTGACTCGCAATGTCAATTTCGCGCATCGACTCGACCATTTCCTCCATCTGGAGGCTCCCTTTTTGTGCTGCTTCTTGAGCTGTATCGGATAAATGGTTGGCGGAAGTGGCATTTTCAGCATTCTGGCTCACCTGCGCTGACATCTGGGTGAGAGATGCACTAATTTCTTCGAGGGAACTGGCTTGCGTTGTTGCTCCTAGAGATAGAGATTGACTGGCATCAGCAATCTGACTGCTCCCAGTATCAATCTCATCGCTAGATGTCTGGATTTGATCCATAACATGACTGAGGGCACGATTGGTTTTGGTGAGAGGTTCACGGATCAAGCCTGTTGCGGAAAAGGCCAGATTCCCGTCAGCCAGATTTTGGAATGCTGCTAAAACTTCATCCTGCAAATTATCAGCAAAGGCGTCCATCGATTTGGCCAGTCGACCGACTTCGTCATTCTGGACTAATAAAAGGCGTTTACTCAAGTCTCCGGTCGCCAGAGCTTCAATCATAGCAAGACAGGCCGCAACTGGTTTGGTGACGCTTCGAACGATGATAAAGGAGAGGATTCCACCGATAAGGACAGTCATGCACATAACGACAATCGTAAGTGTTAATGTTCTCTGATAGATGACTTCTGCTTTATCATATTCAGCTTTGGCAATGGTTAACTGGATACTGGTCAATTCTCCTATTTTTTCAGTAAAAGGATCGATTTGTTGATAGAGTTCATGCTCTATAAAGGAGATTAATTCATCCATGTTTTGTTGTTCAATAATCGATTGGAGTGTGCTCACTGCTTGATTTACTGGACCTATGAGTTGGGTGGCGTCCTGAAGTAAAATTTTCTCTTGGCCCACAATATAGGTCCCTTTATAGGCAGACCACTGTTTCTCGATCTCTTCGAGGGCGTTGTTTAAGCTCAGTTGTGCGTTATCCCAAGAAATCTGACTCGCTCGGATTTTATGAGACAGATCAACAATATTAATCGCGTACATGTCTGACACATCTTTTAACTGTTTCAGCGGAACCACTCGATCAAGATAAACTGTCTGAAGTGATTCGTCTGTTTTTTTGATGCTGAAAATGCCGAGGACACTAATGAATATCAGGGCTAGTAGAAGGAGACCAGATAGTAGGGATAAGCGGATGCTGATTTTAAGATCCTGTATGCGCATGATAAAACTCCTAAAAATTAAATTCTGTTAAATAACAAATATCAATAAAAAGTGTTTTGGTCAACAAATTTAATATTAAATTGTATCGTTTTAGTAGGGATTGAATTTTGTCTTTACGTAATTGATGTGTGAATAGATAGAGGTGCGAATAGATGATGACTGAATGGATTTTACTGACAGATGCCAGTGTTGATACTCTGAAGAAGGTTGGCTATGGTGCTATGTTACTTTTGCTACCAGCAGACTTGGTTCGCCTGCCCGATGAGTTGAAAAGATTGGTGCAACTTAAGCGTTTTGAACAGACATCATCGACAAAATTGGAACTGCAAACACTTCTTTGGGCACTAGGAAGAGTCCAGAAAACGGAGTGTCGGTTAACGATCTATACCGATTCGCAAAATATCATCGGTTTACCGGCAAGACGAGAGCGTTTAGAAAATCAAGATTTTTGCTCAAGCAGTGGCAAAACTTTAAATAATGCTGACCTTTACCGAGAATTTTATCGTCTGATCGATCAGCTTAATTGCACCTTTGTCAAAATCCGTGGACACCAACCAATAAGATCTAAAAAACATATCGATCTATTATTCACACTGGTCGACAGAGCTGCAAGAAAAGCTCTGAGAACAGATTAAGTACAGCCGTACAAGCGATTTCTATTTATAAAAACTCTTTTTTACACCCATCACTTCACGTTGTTTCTTTGAGCGCTCCTTGACTTCACACTGTCTTGTGTGTTTAATCCCTCCTCATTATTCCAAGTAGTTTTAGATAGTTAGGTGCTCTGGAAAACCTCTGTTTTCCAGGGAATACAGAGGTCATTTTAACTTATCAGGAGGTTGTATTTTGAATTGGTGTTTCAAGGTTTCCGGCTGGGTTTGCATTGTCTTATTGAGTATGAGTTACTCTTACGCGGATGAAGTTGTTTTCGATGACTTGATCGTTGATGGTAGTCTGTGTGTCGGGCCTGATTGTGTTAATGGAGAGGAGTTTGGTTTCAATACACTGGTGCTGAAGTCAGAAGAAAACCGGATCCATTTCCAGGATACCAGCAACTCCGCAAGCTTTCCAACTATGGATTGGAATATTATTGCCAATGACAGCGGTGATGGAGGGCAGGACTATTTTGCCATCAGTGACGAAAACTCAACAATTCATTTCGATTTTGTTGTCGATCCCGGTGATAACAGTTTCCATATCATGGCAGATAAGGTTGAGGTTGGGCTGGCGGACAAATTACGTAAACTGAGCAATGTTGCTGATGGGGTTGCGGACAGTGATGCGGCCACCGTAGGGCAGCTGAATCCGGTCAAAACAGAGTTGGAAGCGATACTTGAAGCGGGTACTAATCAGGGTGTGATTATGAACGATCTGCAGATGCGCATGACTGATGCTGAAACCGATATTGCAACGAACCGTAATGATATTGATGCCCTTCAAGACTGGGCCGATGGTGTCGGATCGACTGGCGACGGCAGTAGTACGGCTGCTTCTGCAACCGGAACAGGAAGTACTGCACTCGGATCAGGAGCTTCAGCAAAAACACGTGATACCGCGATCGGTTTTAATGCCACGGTCAGTGCTGACGGTAGTGTGGCTGTTGGAGCCAATACTGTTGTTGATTCCCAGAACAGTGTCGCAGTTGGAGCTGACAGTCAGGTTTCTGTTAATGCCGAAGGGGGAACAGCTGTCGGGCAAAATTCTCAAGTCAATACAGGGGCAAGCGGTAGTGTAGCCCTGGGGCAGAATTCAGTTGCCAGTGAAGCGAACACGGTGTCGGTTGGTTCGACCGGTAACGAGCGACGGATTACCAATGTTGCCGATGGCGTTAACGCCAATGATGTTGCGACCGTAGGACAATTGCAGGAAATTGAGCAAAATCTGCAGCAGGATTTTTCCGGGGTTAATCAGAAAATTGGTCGTCTTGAGCAGCGGCTTGACCAGATCGGGGCCATGGCCTCTGCTTTCTCAGCTCTGGTTCCTAATCATCGTGACAGCAGCAAAACTCAAATTTCCCTCGGGGTCGGACATTACAGTGGTGCCAATGCTATGGCTGCAGGTCTATTCCATTCCCCTTCCGACCGCGTCCTGATCAACACCGGGATCAGTACCTCCTTTGACCGAAATACCACGGCCGGTCGTGCCGGGATTACCTTTGGCTGGTAATTGGTATTGGTATTCATGCTGTCAAAAAGGAGATAGTGATGTTTAAAAAAATAGTATATCTGCTTCTCTTTAGTCTGGTTCTTAGTGGACAGATTTTAGTATTTGCGGATGTTGTGAAAACCGACGATCTGATTGTTCCTGGTGGTACCTGTGTCGGTTTCGATTGTTCTAATGGTGAGGATTTTTCTGCTAGTGACTGGTTTCCCCAAACGACCTTACGTCTAAAAGAGAATAACCTGAGAATCCTGTTTCAGGATACCAGTGAAGCGGGTTCCGCCAGTCAGGATTGGTGGATGATGGCCAATGATACGGCTAGTGGGGGAGCAAATATTTTCGCTGTCGGTGATGAGGAAATGCCACAGACAGCTATGCAGATTGAGTTTTCCGAGTATGCGGCAACACAGTTAGCAAACTCTTACTTCAATTATGGTGTTCCTGATTTATACGCAATACATGATGGAGCCGGAAATATTAGTTGCGTGGACGCATCGCAATCTGGATTGCCTAGTGTTGACTGTCCCGCAGAATATACTGTGACAACAAACCGTCCCGAAATGCAGGATTTTTCCGTTGATCCCAGTAATGATAGTTTTCATATTACCAATGAGGCTGTGCTGGTTAGCAGAGAGAATTACAAAAGGCGTTTGAGCAATGTTGAAGATGGGGTTGATGATCAGGATGTTATCACGGTTGCTCAGTTGAATGACGTTGAAACAAAACTCGCCGGGGTCAATGCTTTGGCCAATGGCATCACTGAAGACATGGCAGCGATGGATGGTCGGCTTAATGGGGCAAATGTCCTGATTCAGGAAAACCGAACCGATATCGAATCATTACAGAATGTTGCTGACAGCTATATGGTCAGCTCCGAAGCTCCAGCAGCAGAAGCAACGGGTGAAGGCAGTACGGCCTTTGGTGGTGGCGCCTCAGCTCGTACCCTCGATACAGCGATCGGAGCCAATGCCAACGTGACTGCCGACGGCAGTGTCGCTGTCGGTGCCGATACTTTGGTTGAATCACAGAACAGTGTCGCTGTTGGTGCCGATTCTCAAGTGGCCAGTGGCGCTGATGGGGGTGTTGCACTGGGGCAGAATGCTCGTGTGATCTCTGGTGCCAGCGGTGCTGTCGCTGTCGGTCAAAGTTCTGTTGCGACAGAAGCTAATGCGGTTTCGGTCGGTTCTATGTCCAATCAACGTCGGATCACAAATGTCGCGGCTGGAGTGAGTGGAAATGATGCCGCGATAGTCGCTCAACTACAGGCTTTTGTCGCAAATTCAGATATCAGCAACCTGTTGAAGCGATTGGACGGAATTGATGAGCGCGCTGATGATGTGGGTGCTTTGACCACCGCTTTTTCCGCCTTGATCCCGAACAGTCATTCTCAGTCCAGAACCCAGGTTTCGTTAGGATTAGGCCATTACAGTGGTTCCAATGCTGTTGCTGCAGGTGTTTTCCACTATCTGTCCGATTCAGTTATCCTCAATGCCGGGATCAGCAGTGCATTTAATTCAAACGCAACAGCAGTCCAAACTGGGTTGGCGTGGGCATGGTAACTCGACTAGATTCTATTCGTAAAACCAGCCGGTGTTTTGGGTCACCGAAGATAGTTTTAGCAATATAAGTTGGTTACAGACTCAGAACAGAGGAGCCGAAACGATTTAAGACCGTTTCGGCTCCTTTTATATCAAATCTAACTAATTTTGCTGTTCAGATTATTGTCCGAATAAGCTACAAACCCTCAACCGAGATACGTCCGTCCCGCTGTTTTAAGGTTAAAAAATGACCATTTTGCAGGTCTGGCATATTTGTTAGTTCACTGATGGGGGTTGATGTGTAATGAGCAATGACAGTCTTGATGGCAATCCAGTGAGAGACAACAAGAATATTCTTCCCATGTTCATTTGCTAAAATAGCATCCAGCTCCCTTGTCATACGAACTTGCAATTGCTGATATGTTTCGGCTCCGTCCAAAATGAATTGATCCTGCCGATTCCAGAATTTATCATATTCAAGAGGATGAGACTCTTTCGTTTCTTCTCTGGTTTTTCCTTCCCAGGGGCCAAGGTTTATCTCTTTCAGATTATTTGAGACAGTCGTTTCAATAGATCTCCCCTCCAGAATAATGCCCAAAGTGTCTTGAGCTCGTTCTAGTGGGCTGACATAGGCTTTATCGATGGTCTGGTCGAGAAGGGTTGCTCTTGTCTTGAGCGCTTGTTTACGACCCATTTCTGTTAGTGGAGAGTTTTTATGGCCCTGAAGGCGGTTCTGCTGATTCCATTCGGTTTGTCCATGACGGACGAGGAATATATTGGTCATCATATGGCAGTCTTATAATCGGTTTGGGTATTAAGATGTTCTCTGTGATTGTCTGGAGTAAATCAGAAAAGTCGAGAAGGAACAATCTCTTTTAACGACTGGTGAGGATTTCAGAAATCAGCGTTGAAAATCGACGTTCATGAAAGGAAGGGAGACGATTGATTCTCCCTTCCGAAAGATTAAATTAGTGCGGTAATGGAACAATGAAAACCGGGACGCGGGCTTTCTTAAGAACTTTTTCCGAAATACTGCCCAGCAGAGCATGATCAATGATCCCTTTGCCGTGAGTTCCCATGATAATAACATCGGCCTTAAGGCTGTCTGCGGTCTCTAGAATTCGGTGGACCGGATTCCCAGCCGCAGTCATAGGCTCAACAAAGTTCGCAACGTCCTCAGGATGGTTTTTGAGTTCTTTCTGGGCAAAGTCATTCAGATCTTGATTCAGAACCTTGTGGGCTCTCTCCTTGTTGGTTTTCTCAAGTTCTGTCAGAACATGGAGCAGGTAAATTTTTGCGTTGTTCTGACGTGCGAGGACGACAGCATGTTTGAAGGCGTGATCTGAATTTTCCGTGAAATCTGTTGGAACCAGAATTGTGTCATAGCTTGGCAGCATGATGGCACCTCCCTTTGAAATGTGTTTCTACTTCTTGTCCCCTGAATAAATTATATCGTACTTCTAGCTGTTTGCAGGTTTTGAAAGCGGAAAGAAGTAATTTAAAGGCGATGGTTCGATATCTTTCTGTCAAAAAATAACTTGCCAATGATATTGCTTTGGGTGTAAAACCCCCGGCTGATAACTCGGATGAAGACAGCAGGAGAGATCCTCCCCATAGAGGAGGGCGCCGAAGAAGTAAATCTTTCAGGCAAACGGACTGTTGTTGGACGAGCCTCTGGAGAGACTCAGAAATGAGCACCGAAGGAGCAAACCGAATCTTTATGATCAACCCGATTCGGCGAAACTCTCAGGTACCAAGGACAGAGTGGAAATAGAAAACCCGGCCTCTTGCCTTCACCCGGCAAGGGCGACATTGTTTGATGCCGCTTTATCGTATCGATGAACGATACGCTGTATGATCGCTCCAAATGTATGAATTCTACATTTTGATGTGACCATATCTGCCTCAGGTTGTTCCATTTTCCCTTTATAAATCCCCCGTCTCCCGGCTCGCATTATTCCGAATGATTGTCGCCACTCAGGTGACTGGAACTCACATTGGAAAAGGAATAATTGCGTGGAACAACTGACTCAACTGCTCGGGAAAATCGATTCATTTGTCTGGGGACCACCTCTGTTGATTTTACTGGTCGGTACCGGTATTTATCTGACTATTGGCCTCGGTCTGCTGCAGGTTACTCGTCTGCCATTGGCTCTGAAATATGTCTTTACCCGTCAGCGTAAGGAAGGGTTAAAGGGAGATGTCTCCCCGTTTGCGGCTCTTTGTACGGCACTGTCGGCAACCATTGGTACTGGCAACATCGTTGGCGTTGCGACCGCTGTTAAAGCGGGAGGGCCGGGTGCGATCTTTTGGCTCTGGCTGGCTGCCTTTTTTGGTATGGCGACCAAATATGCTGAGGCACTACTGGCGGTTAAGTATCGTGTCACTGATGCTAATGGTCAGATGTCAGGTGGTCCGATGTATTACATCGAGCGTGGTCTGGGTAAACGCTGGTTGGCGAGAGTCTTTGCCTTTTTTGGTATCGGTGTCGCCTTCTTTGGTATTGGAACCTTCGCCCAGGTTAATGCCATCAAGGATGCCGCTATTCTGACTTTCAACGTGCCGGTTTCAATAACTGCGATTGTTCTGACCATTCTGGTCGCACTGGTGACGGTTGGCGGGATTCGCAGCATCGCTCGTGTGGCAGAAGTGCTTGTGCCCTTTATGGCCGTGATATTCGTGGTGGGTTCAGCAGTCCTGTTGATTTTGAATGCCAGCGAACTGCCTGCTGCTGTTGCACTGATCATTGAAAGTGCTTTCAATCCATCAGCTGCCTTTGGTGGTGCCGCTGGCGTGACCGTGATGATGGTGATGCGTAATGGTATTGCCCGTGGTGTGTTTTCCAACGAATCTGGATTGGGCAGTGCTCCCATTGCTGCCGCGGCTGCGAGAACCAATTCCTGTGTGCGTCAGGGTCTGATCGCCATGACCGGCACCTTTTTCGATTCGATCATTATCTGCACCATGACCGGTCTGGTTCTGGTTGTGACCGGAACATGGAATCAACCCGCTCTGGCTGGTGCCGCCATGACCAATGCCGCTTTTGTTAACGGCTTGGGTAATATCGGTCAATATGTAGTGACAGTCGGATTGATTTTCTTCGCTTTCACGACCATTCTCGGTTGGAACTACTATGGTGAGCGTTGCACTGAATATCTTTTCGGGGTGAAAGGGATTCTGCCTTACCGCTTGATCTATATCGGTCTTGTTGGTTGTGGTGCTTTCTTGAAACTGAGTCTGATCTGGACTCTAGCAGATATTATCAATGGTCTGATGGCTGTGCCTAACCTGATCGGTCTCTTGGGTCTGTCGGGTGTTGTCTTTGCCGAGACGCGTAAATATTTTGCCAATCCGGCTGCTTTTGATGAAAAAGAGTTGGCACCGGAAGCTGCTGAATAAAATAAAGTATAAAATTGGCATAAAATCAGGGCGACAAAGCTATTAAAGCTTTGTCGCCCTTTTTATTGGTCACTTAGCATGATCACAAAGTCTCATAAAGCTCAATAATGCAACTGAGGTTTAGCCGATATCTGTGATCTTACGGATTTTACCGTCAGCAAATTCAAAATCCGCGCGTCCTTGCAGGTTGAGTTCCTCCCCCTCTTTCATGCCGTTGGGAAGATCCATCGCTAGCACACAGGTAAAATTGACCTCAATTTCAGCCTGATCTGCGGCTTCCTTAAAACTGGTGACCGATTGTTGGCGTTTTGAAAACAGTGATGCCGATTGAAGCGCAAGCTCACGGAATTGGTCAATCCCGTCAGATTCCACTGTGACAGCCCCCTTGGAAATATTCAAAAATGCGACGTCGCTATGCAAAAACGCCAGCATACCATCGACATCAAAACGGTTATAAGCCGCAATATAATTGTTGATCAGATCCTTTTTTTCCTGCTCTGTCATGAGAAACCCTTTCTATAAGTGCATTATTATATCAATTATACGTCAATAAAACCTTCAAGGTATTTGACCGCTTTTCCTGAAATATAGACCCGCTCACCATCAACCTTGCAGAAAAGCGTCCCACCTCGTTTTGACGCCTGATAAGCCATGAGCTGAGACTTCCCGAATTTTCCGCCCAGTAAGGGGCAAGTCCCGTGTGGATAGAGCCTGTGACGGGATCTTCCTCACCACCACTGGCAGGCCAGAAGTAGCGCGACAGGAAATCATACCTCTCAGACTTGGCTGTGACAACCACATCATAGGGTGCTAACTGTTTCAGCTGATCTTTATTTTGAACAACGTTCAGAACGTCTTCTTCATTGTTATAAACAGCAAAGTAGGCCTGTTGATTGAGCAGAACCTCCATCGGTTCAATCGACAACCCCTGAATGAGTTCAGATGGAACCTGTTCTACAGGTGAGGGCTTTCTATTGGGAAAGTCCATCTGGATATAGCCGTCATCTCCCTTTTCAATCACCATCTGTCCGACAGCGTCTGCAGTGATGACAAATGTGTCGAGGCTATTATTCTCAGAGAAAATCACAAACGCTGAGGCGAGTGTCGCATGGCCACAAAATGGAATTTCCATGAGAGGAGAAAACCATCGGATCTGATAAGAGTCCAGCGTGTCTTTAACCAGATAAGCCGTTTCAGATAAATTATTTTCCATGGCAATCGACTGCATCAGATCATCACTTAACCAATGATCGGTGATGATGACAGCAGCAGAATTGCCCTTGAATTGCGTGTCAGTAAAGGCATCGATAATGTTGATTGTTAATTTCATAAGGCTCCTTACGACTCAGCAAAAACTTGGTCGGACGATGGGCGGTTCGAATAGATGCTGAGGATTGTCACTGTGAGCAAAATTAAACCCATACCGAACATTTGTACCTTGGCGAGGTTTTGATTTAAAGCGATAACCCCAAATAGCGATGCCGTGACCGGCTCGACCATGGCAACAATTGAAGCCACGGTTGGTGCTGTGTGTTTCAGTCCAACAATGTAAAGCATGAACGACAGTCCTGCACCAAAGAGGCCCAGAACGGTAAACAGAGGCCAGTCGGCTGAACTTAAGACCGCAACAATCTGATGACTGTTGCTTGGCCAGAAGAGGATAGTTACGAGTGTGGTAAATGCGATGGCAAGGATCGCCTGAGGGCTGCCATAGCGGGCAGCATACTTGAAGCCAAAAATAAATATTGCGTAGGACAATCCAGCCAGAAGTCCAGAGCCTATGCCGACTGGGGTGACGCTGCTTACACCAATATCGTAAATGCGGGTCAGTAAGACAACGCCTATGATCACGATGCCAATGGCAATGCACTTAAAGGGAGTAGGTTTTTCGAGTTTAAGCCCGAAGGATATCAAATAGACAAATATGGGGGCGCAGTACATCAGCGTCGCTGCAACCGCAATGCTGCCCTCAGAAATACTGACGAAATAGAAGGAAAAGTTGCCAGCGACACCCAGTCCGGCAACCGCCGACCAGAACCACAGGCGAACATTTGTCATCCCGCTGCCCTGTGGACGTGCGATCAGCCAGATAAGCACAAAGAGCAGTCCGATCACACCACGGTAGAATGACACGACGAACGCATCCCAGCCAGCGGCCATGAGAATACCGCCAATTCCCCCTGATATTCCCCAGCACAGAGCCGCCAGAGCTACGAGGATGGCACTTTTAGACATTGGATTTCCTTTTGGACGATGAATCAGCACCTAAAAGGTGACATAAGATTGTTGAAAAGAGGGACATTCCTCATTGATATCATGACAATTTTATACAGATTTTTTAAATGTTATGAACGCAAAAGTCACGTTCGTTTCTAATAAATCGCATGATTTGACTCTAGAGTCTCAGAATTGTACCCGCAACATTGACGGTTGTGGCTCAGTGATACCAGAATATTGTGAAGGGAATGAAATTAATTTGCCTCTTTAATCTATTCGTAGGTCAGTGGGTGATTGACCACTCGTTTGGAAACTATGAAAAAAGCTTATACTGATTTTTGTGGACAGCACTAAAACAATGCTGCTCACAGGTTTTGCGATCAATGGCCGAAGCCGCTCATGTGAAAAGAATGATGACTACGTTCAGTGGGGGGCCGATCTTCGCCATCAGTTGGTTATATTCAATGATGCTAAAGCGAAGCCCCGTCAAAGAGCTCAAAGGGAAGCTTCAATGCATCGACCTCATCAATGCATCCGGTATTCACACGGTAATGACCAGGTTTGCGCAATGTTTGGTGAAAGGTGTAGATTCCGCAACGGTTACAAAAGTGATGTTTTGCAACTTTTGAACCGAACTCATAAGTGGAGAGAGCTCCTGCTTCGATGGTGATGTTCATGTCCTCGCTGGGTATTGTAAATGCGGTCATGGTGGCACCCTTACGAATGCAGATTGTGCAGTTACAGCGTAATCCCGACACAATTTCGGGACCTTCAAATTCAAAGGTGATCGCTCCACAGTGGCATCTTCCTTTGTATTTCATCGCAAATACTCCTCTGTTTAATAGGATCTCTCCTATAATGGTCGTGGTGCGCTAGTATGGCCTGACCGTTTAATTTCGACCATATTTTGTTAATGTAGATTTCCGAGCACATTTTCGTTGCGGCAAGGCTTTCGATGATGTGTATTTGTTGTTGTGTTACTGCGATGGCTAACAGGTCGGTTGATGGACCGATAGTCGCCACCCTTTTCTTTAGGTAAAGAAAAGGGTGCAAAAAATCATTTTTACTTGCTCTGCTCAATCATATAGTCGACAGCGGCTTTTATTTCATCATTGCTCAGGCTAGAATTTCCACCCTTTTTAGGCATTTTCCCCTTGCCTTGAATGACACTTTGAACCAAGGGCTCTGCTCCACCACTGATCAATGGTGCCCACGCCGCTTTATCGCCGGTTTCAGGCGCACCAAGAAGACCTGACTTGTGACAGCTTTTGCAGCTTTGATCGTAAATTTTCTGGCCTGTATCTGAGGAAAGGCCACTGAGTCCCCCGGGGATTAAGCTTTTAACCTGATCCTGGGCCTGTGTCACCTTTTCCTGAGCTTGTTCGGTAACTTTTGCGACCTTCTCTTGAGCCTGTACTTTCACCTGCTCGACCTTTTCTTTGGCCTGCTCAGTGACTTCTGCCACTTTTTCCTGTGCTTGCTGTACGACTTGTTCAGTTTTTTCAACAACGGCTGGCTTGTCCATCGGTTTCTCAGCTGGAGCCGGTGTTTGAGGTGCTGCTACTTTTTCTTCTTCTTTGCCGCAGCCGAAGAGGATCAAGCTGGAAATGAGCAGGAATACTATCGTTGTAATTTTCATTGGGGCCTCCTTCAATGATTGTAATTATGTATTGAGTTCTCATTAAGAATAACAGGAGGGTGGGAAAGGGCAAATCCAAGTGGGGTAACTTTGCTGCCTTAATGATCATTTTTCGAAGAGTGTAAAAAAAATTGTGATATTTAGAGCGTTTAGTCAAGATCAAGGTCGTGGGGTTGCGCCCCCACTCGT
>JDSF01000238.1_pt1 | contig 31244 bp, 46 predicted proteins | sample 199441 | NCBI WGS metagenome assembly JDSF01 (sample SAMN02592751, study PRJNA231836) | bioreactor metagenome | isolation source: continuous culture bioreactor denitrification-DNRA | place: Germany: Bremen
CCGTGAATCAGAATGACAGCATTAAAAAGAACCAATCCTTGCGGAAGGCTTTAGAGATTCTGGAGGTAATGGCTAGCTATGAAGAAGGTGGTGCACGGTTGCAGGAAATTGCAAAAGATCTAACCATGTCACCGAGTACTGTTCTTAGGTTTCTTAACACTTTTATTGAATATGGATATGTTAGCCAAGATTCTTTAACAGCTAGATATTATCTTACTTTAAAACTTGCAGACCTAGGGGATAAAAAAAATCGAAGACATTATCCTTTCCAAAAAAAGCGTTACGCAAATATGTGAAAGAAATTGCTGTGGAATTCAATGAATCAGCATCACTTTCTATAGAAAGTAACATGCAAATGGTGTATATCGGAACGGAGGATGGACCGAGCCATATGCTGCAAACTCTTTCAAGAATTGGGCGCATAGCACCTATGCACGCTACTGGTGTAGGTAAGATTCACTTAACCCAATATGATGATAGTCAGTTGGCTGTCTACCAAGAGAAAATGGGATTGAAACGTCTAACAGACAATACTTTCATTTCCATGGAAACACTCAAGGAAGAGTTGAATAGTATTCAGAAACAAGGATATGCATTGGATAATGAAGAATGCGAAATGGGCATCAAATGTATTGCTGTACCAGTCCGTGACTATACTGGCAAGATTGTCGCAGCTTTAAGCCTTTCAGCACCTATTTCTCGGCTACCAGCGCATAGGACAATGGAAATTATCCTATTCCTGAAAAAAAAGTTAGCAAAAAAAAGCCTCTATCGAGTTGGGATGGAAGGAATCAGAAAATACAACTACGCTCTAACGTAAGATATTGAATAAAAGCAGCTACTTTTCCAAGTGGCTGCTTTTATTCAATTGTATTCTTTTAGTTCATCAACAGATCCAGGTCTACTTCACAGGCAATGGTGGGGGTTTCACTTCCCCAGTTCTCCAGAACTGCAGGATGGATTTCTCCAAATACCCCAACCTCTTGGTCGCCTAGCATAATTCTGGCACAACGGCCTTCTATGAACCGGCCATCGCCTTCCAAGGCTGCAAGTTGATACTCCTTGCCGAGGAAGTAGAACAGGGTGTTCACAATCGAGGAAACCTCGTTGTATCCCATCACACTGTCACTGGCGAGGAATCCCAGGCTATTGCGGGTTGTGGTCCCGCTGTTCTCCCTCTCATCCAGGAATGCAATCTTGCCCACCTCGAAGATCTTGTGCGGGAAAGGAGCATGAGCACTGACGCTCTCACTTTCCAACAGGGAAGGGATTACCGAGGGGCGTACCACCTCATAGTTTTCACTCATTGGATTGGAGATGAAAATACATTTTTTTTCAGCAGGGAACTGCATGTTGTCCACGTATTCCCGCTTGGAACCAAGATAGTTGTACATCATCTCCTGGAATCCAAGACCCACCATCAAGTCCTTGACCTTTCGGCCCAACTCTTCAGCTTGGCTGAGTCGTCCAACCGTGAAATCCTGAGGCATCTCAGGCTGGAAGTTTTCCAGTCCGTAGCCAATCATGATATCCTCGACCAAGTCGACCGGATGCAGGAAGTCATTTCTCCACTCAGGGACAGTTGCCCAGAGGGTATCCTCATCATAGACTGCGTAAATACCCATCCGCTTAAGCGCTGCAACTGCATCGTCTCCACTCATCGGCTCACCAAGGGTCTTATGGACCTGGCTGAGCGTACAGGAGATAGGTTCCTGGAAGTAGTAGGGAACGGTAATTTCCCTTCCAAACTCTGTCTCCTCAGGAAAAGAGACCTTCACGGGAAGAATCTCATACCCCAGGTCGGACATATCACAGGCAAGGATGGAGGCTGCAAGCAAGAGATCGTGGAGGTCTGATCCACTGAGCTCAAGGAACAGGTTCTCGTCCCCTACCTCAACAGCCCCGATATGGGCGCTGTTTATGACAGGTGGGAAGCTGAGCGTCTCACCCTTGTCATCATGAAGATAGGGAAATACCTTGCTGTCACTTACAATCGGACCATACTCCCTACCCTTGGGATGCTCACTGCATATCTCCCTCAGGGTGAGTTCCTTATCCATTCCAAGCGGGATGAATTTGGTCGTATCGGGGTCTGCTCCGCGGTAGTGCACCGGGTAGGTGATCAGATCGGAGCGATAGATCCCAATCGCGATTGTCTTACGTTTTCTTCCAAAATTGGAACAGAGCTTTTCCTGACTCTGGATCAATGCTTCGAGCTCGTCCTCACTTACCTTGTGCCCTTTTGCAGCAAAGCCAATCGAGTACGGTCTGACTTCCTTTGCAGAGGCATCTACGATAAGCTCTCTTCCCTCACTCTCGAATGTTTCATCAGCAGTAGAGAAGAAATCATAGAGAGGAGCTTCTGTTCCCCAGTATGCCTTGAGCTGACGGGCGATACCAGCAGCAGACCAGAGGTCTGGGCGGTTGGTGTCGTTGAGCTCAATTTTCAACAGGTCATCTTCATGACCATCCAGTTCAGCTTTTGCAACGGGGAAGATTTCTTCCAGCTGCTCATCTTGTATGGTTTTTTTCCAAGCAAGCTGTAGAACAACTTGCCGGTAGTCTCGATCTTTGGCATTAGTTTCCCCTCCTCGTGCGTACCGACTCGATGTTCGGAGTAAAGAGCTCCCTGAGGTCATTCAGTCCCAGGTGCATTAGGGCCATTCGGTCGATACCGAGTCCCCATGCGAGTACCGGCACGTCAATACCGAGTGCCTTAGTAACCTCAGGGCGGAAAATTCCACTACCACCAAGTTCGAACCATCCCAATACAGGATGCTTGATATGCACTTCGATCGAAGGTTCTGTAAAGGGAAGTAGCCTGGAACGTATCTCACTTCCTCGGCTCCTGCAATCTCTTCAGCAAACATCTTAAGCAAACCCAACAGCGTTTTCAGATTTACATCATTGCCCAGAACGATACCTTCGGCTGGTAGAAATCAGCACCGTGGGTTGCATCAACCTGGTCATAACGGAAACAGCGGGCAACACCAAAATACTTGCCCGGTATCTTTGCATTGGGCAACTGACGTGCACTGAGTACCGTACCTTGGCTGCGAAGCACTTGGCGACGGGTAAATTCATGGTCAAAGCTGTAGCGCCAGCCACGGCTACCGGTCTCCCAGCCATCTTCATGGGTCTTGGCAACCTGGCTTAGCAAGGTTCCTCGATCGCCTTGCAATGCACTGGGTCTTTTAGGTAGTAAACATCGTGGATGTCACGGGCACTATGGAACTGTGGCATGAATAGGGCATCACCGTTCCAGAACTCATTCTCCACGAGAGAGCCATCAAATTCCTCAAAGCCGAGACTACAGAGTTTGTCCTTAACCCACTGCAGGTAGTTACCATATGGGTTGTGGCGACCTGGGATCAGGCGACTAGTGGGGGCATTCAAACCGTAGGGTCTGAAATTACCTTCTTTCCAGCTTCCGGTGGCAAGCATCTCTGGGGTGAGAGAGCCAAGCTCCTCTCCTGTAATGTTTGCTTTCAGGACCGCTTCCTTGGCCTGGGAGCCCTCTTCTGTCAACTCGTAGACAATATCTTCCCGCTCAATGACCTTGAAGGGAGAGGATGCAGCACCGCGTTTCTTCGCGATTTTGCCCATTGCCTTCTTCTCATCTGCATCCAATGCAGACTCATCAAGATCGCCCTGCAAGCCTTTCTGCAGAAGATTGGCGGTAAGGAGGAACTCACCACTGAGCTCATCAGTGGTGGATTGAGCTTTGTTCTCATCATTCATCTTCGCACAACGAGCCTTTGATAGCTGGCCGAATGCTGAACCCACTTCACTCTTTTCCAGTCCCAGGGCTGAAGCGATCTCAGGAAGTGCATGAGGTCCCTCAGCCTTGATAAATGTAAAGATACGCTGGGCGGGAGTTCCTTTCTCTGCTTGCTCCCTTCCGAATTCTGTCAGTTCATACGAGACGCGACTTTCGCGACTCTTCTCGACCAGATAGCCCTTTGCGCTCAACCAGCTAAACGCCTGGTTGCACTGCCCCACCTTGTAGTCAAGTTCGTCCACAATGCGGCCGGCGGTAATGGGTTCACCCAACGCCACATGCCTGAGTAGGCGGACTTCCAGCGGATGCAGGTTCTTTACATCAATTTCCATGCTGTTCTCACTCCTGTACATGAGCGCCGCAGAGGTCTGCGGCGCAAGTGGTTACTATTCTAGCGGTATCAGGAAAAAAAAGAAAAGGCTATAGCGAAGAGAAAAGCGAGCGAACGGCTGCAACCACATCTTCCTTTGAAGGGATTGTCTCTTTTTTTTCTAGTTCAGGGGCAAAGGGGATGGGGCTTTCCTTTCCACAGAGCCTCATCGGGGGGCACTTTCAGGGAGGCAAAACTCTTCGGATCGCCGGTCACCTGGGAAACAACTTCAGCTCCATAGCCACCGAACTCCGGGCTATCATGAACAACCAACAGTCTTCCGGTTTTTCGTACTGATTGACGAATGGTATCCCCATCCATTGGTTTTAGGGTAGCCAAATCAACGACCTCTGTATCGATTTCATCTTGCAAACTCAGCACAGTTGCTGCCTCAAGGCATGTTTGTACTGCATGACTGTAGGCTACGATGGTTACATCGCGGCCTCTCTTCTTGACCACCGCTTTTCCAATGGGCATAAGATATGCTTCATCGCCCACCGGACCAAGATTATTGTAGAGGTGCTTGTGTTCAAAATAAAGTACTGGATTGTTGCTCCTGATGGAACTCTTCAGCAATGCTTTTGCATCCCCAGGGCATGAAGGAGCTACAATAATAAGACCTGGGATATTTGCAAACATGGCCTCCAAACACTGGGTGTGCTGTGCTCCATGACCTGTTCCACTCCCTATAGGTGCCCTAAGGACCATCGGACAGGATAGCTGCCCTGCACTCATGAACCGAATCTTCGCCGCATGGTTTACCATGGGATCACTTGCAAGTGTGGAAAAGTCCCCGTACATTATTTCTACAACGGGGCGAATTCCCAGCGTGGCCGCTCCAACGGCAAGACCTGTGAACGCTTCCTCACTGACAGGGGTTTCATGCATCTGCTGTGCATGTTTCTTATAGAGGTCTCCCGTAACACGGAAACATCCACCATAAAGGCCGATATCTTCTCCGATAAGATGGACGGCCTTGTCACGGGACATTTCCTCATCAAGCGCTTCCCTGATCGCATCCCGATAGCTGATACGGGTGGTGGTCTTGCAGACCTTGTACAACTCCTCATCTTCTTCAGCAAAGAGGTACTCCATCGCCTTGTCCATGTTGATACGCTGATCACGTACAGAGAGCGCATCACGTACCGCGTCATCAACGCGCTTACGACTCTCCAGAATAATACGGGAAACGTCCTCTTCACTGAACAATCCACTTTTCACTATGGAACGGGAAAAAAAAGGAAGATGGGATCCTTCGATGCCCACAAGGCCACTTCTTTGTGATCACGATATACACAGGCATCACTCTTTGAGTGTCCGCAGCATCGGTAGGTCTTGAGTTCCAAGAAATACGGCTTGGAAGTTGCACGAATGGTATCCACCGCGAGTTTGCAGGCCTTGTAGACAGCCTCAACATCATTACCATCTACAGTGGCATGCGGTATGGAATACCCTTCTGCTCGTCGGGCAATAGAGGTGGTGGATATCATTTTTTTGAAGCAGCAGCACTCATTCCATAGTTGTTGTTCTCACAAAAGAACAGGACTGGAAGAGACCAGACAGAGGCTAGATTCATGCTCTCATGCAGTGCACCCCGCTCGATGCCCCATCCCCGAAGATGGCTACGCTCAGCGCCTGGCTTTTCTGCATTTTCAAGGCAAAACCGATACCTGCCGCTAGGTTGATCCCACTGCCAACAACAGCAGAGGAGCCCGTATTCCAGGTCTCTACATCAGTCATGTGCATGGAACCACCAAGTCCTTTACAGATACCGTCCGAGGAGCCGAACATCTCGCTGAACATACGCCTTTCACTCGTACCCCTGGCTAGGGTATGCCCATGGCAACGATGCGTGGGAACAATCCAGTCTCCTGGCTGTAAAGCTAGTGCCAGACCTGCCTGACAAGCCTCCTGTCCAATGGACAGGTGGGTAGTTCCATGCATCTCTTTTTGTTTGAATAATTCGTCAATTCGTTCCTCGAAATGGCGTGAACGCACCATAATCGAGAGCGCTTGTTGCGCCTGTTGTGTAGAAAGGTCCATGTATGCTCCCCGGCAGGATATGCAGTCCTACCTTTACAAGCCGGCCGAAGCCTTGCCTTTTTTTTATTGTCTCTCCATCCTATTGGTTGGAGAGGACGCTGTCAATAAATCCTATATATACGGTATGCAAGTCGCCGCTTTGGTAGAACTCCTTGATCTCGTCAAGCAAGAATTGGTCACTATGCATATCCATGGTAGCAACTTTCGTACAAGAGAAAACCAACGATGCTTCCTTGAAGGTTACACGTTCTCCGCCCTTTGGAGAAGGAATAAAGGTGGGCTGAAGCCCAGTCATACTGATCTTGTCATATTCACGGCCACTGTGGGCACCACACCAAAGCAACTTCTCCTTCATTTCCGCGGGGAAGAATGAAACAGTAAATCCGTCACTTTCCTCAAGGAATTGATGGGTGTATCGGCTTTTTCGTACATAAAGCACCACAACATTTCGTCCCCAGAGAACGCCCATCGTACCCCAGGATGCTGTCATGGTGTTGAAATGTTCAGGAGTTCCCGCTGTTACCAGGAATCCATCAGTTCCGATTGCTGTAAAGGGATTCATTTGCAAAACTTCTACAGGAACATCAACATACATGGTTGCCTCCTAATCTGCGCTTTTAGTGTAGCTGTACAGTAATAATGTCGTCAAGTAGCAGAAACTATTCACATATCCGTACATCAGTGTAACTCTTTTCCAACATTGACACTCCACTCTTTTTCGTATATGCCTACTAGCATGCAGTACATGTTTCAACAGCTCGTCTGTTGCATTGAGGAGGCCCAATGAAAGATTCCCTCGCTATCCCTGCTTTGACAGAGGATCTCGCTCGTGTTCTCATCGATGCCGACACCATCAATAGAAGGGTCGATGAACTGGCCCGCCAGATCAGCAGTGATTATGCTGATACTGAAGATGACCTGATTCTTGTAGGGGTTCTCAAGGGATCATTCATTTTTTTTATTGCAGATTTAGCACGAAAGTTGAATGTAAGGCATGTTGTGGACTTCATTGCCCTCTCTTCCTACCAGGGAGACCATAGCGGGAATGTCCGCCTCCTAATGGATACCAGGGAGAATATGGAAGACAAGCATGTCCTGATTATCGAGGACATACTGGACAGCGGAAACACGCTGGACTATCTCATTCGAAACTTCAAAACAAGAAATCCCAAGTCTGTGAAGACAGCAGTCCTTTTGGATAAACCTGACAGGCATATCCTGCCTGTTGAAATCAACTATATTGGTTTCACCATCCCTGATGTCTGGGTTGTTGGATACGGCTTGGATTACAATGAAAAATACAGGACCCTCCCCTACATCGCAGAGATGTACCCACAAGCTTAACCAAGGAGAGAGAAATGGACGACAACAAGTTCTATGTCAGTTACAATTCGGTTCATAAACTGGTAAAGAAACTCAGCAAAGAGTTGATGGAATCAGGATATGATCCCGATGTAATCGTTGCAATCGGAAGCGGAGGCTACATCCCTGCAAGAATTATCAAGACCTTCATAAATCGTCCGATTTATGCTGTGGGAATTTCCTATTACGGTATCGACAAGAAACACAAGGACCACCCTACAAAAAAAATCCAATGGATTGACGAAGTTCAATCCCAGTTGGTTGGCAAGAAGGTACTCCTCATCGATGAGGTCGATGATACACGAGCCACACTGGCATACTGCATTGGTGAGTTGCTGAAGTACAAGCCCGAGGAAATCGCTGTCCTGGTTCTACATAACAAGAACAAGGAAAAGGATGTCGAATTCCCAGTGGAAATCAAGCGCTACTTCGCCGGACTCAATCTGGATGATGTTTGGATCAAGTATCCCTGGGATGCTGATGACATCGAGAGTCACACGGAAAAAAAAGAGAACCTGATGCTTGATCAGTTGAAAAAAAAGAAGGCAAGGAGTTATACTAATGAGTAACGTTACTTCAATCGTAGGAGCCCAGTGGGGCGATGAAGGCAAAGGCCGCATCGTAGACTATTTGGCAGTAAACTCCGATTTGGTCATCCGTTTCCAAGGCGGAGATAATGCAGGACATACTGTTATAAACGACAAGGGCAAGTTCGCCCTCCATATCATCCCTTCCGGTATCTTCAATCCTGAAACAATGAATATTGTCGGAGCAGGGACTGTCGTCAATTTCGAGACCATGAGTGAAGAACTACAGACCATTACCGCCAAGGGCGTAACGGTGGACAATCTGTTCATCGACGTACGTGCCCACTTGATTATGCCGTATCACCGAGCACTCGATGGTGCTCAGGAGCAATCCAAGAGTGACAAGATGCAGATCGGTACAACCAAGCGTGGTGTTGGACCATGTTACAGCGATAAAGCTACCCGAAGTGGCATCAGAGCTGCAGACCTCCTCGATGAGGACCGACTCAGGAACCGCGTTGAGATGGCCCTCCCCCCCCAGAAAAATCGTGAACTTGCCTACTTTGGTTTGAAAGAGTACACCGTTGATGAGATCATGGAACTCTGCACTAAGTGGAAAGAGACCTACGGAGACAAGATCATTGATACCCTTCCTGTGGTACGCCAGGCGTATGAAGAGGGTCGTAAGATTCTTCTTGAAGGTCAGCTGGGTGTCATGAGAGACCTTGACTGGGGCATCTACCCCTACACCACAAGCAGCAGTCCTACCTCCGGAGGGGCAGCAATCGGCAGTGGTCTTGGACCAAGCAGAATCGATGAAGTCATTGGAGTGACCAAGGTCTACTCAACCAGTGTTGGTGGTGGCCCATTCATGACAGAATTGTTTGACGAAAATGCAGAGAAATTGCGCAGTGTCGGTGGTGAATATGGTGCAACGACCGGACGCCCTCGCCGTTGTGGCTGGTTTGATGCAGTTGCCACTGAATTCTCTTGTTGGATAAACGGCTTTACCTCCATCGCCCTTACCAAACTTGACATCCTTGATGGATTTGAGAAGATCAAGGTATGCACCGGCTACCGGGTAAACGGAGAGGTCATCAACTACCTGCCAGAGACTGCCCAGCAGGAAATTGCTGAGCCGATCTATGAAGAGTACGATGGATGGATGAGTGATACGAGTAATGCCCGTACTTGGGATGACCTGCCAAAGAATGCACAGATTTACTGTAATCGTCTTTCTGAATTGGTAGGTGCACCGATCAAGTTCATCTCGGTCGGACCTGAACGGGATCAGATCATTATCATGTAATTACCTTTTCTCTTGTATCAAAGGCCCTTCTTCGGAAGGGTCTTTTTTGTCGTGTAAAAAAATAAAGGCAAAGAATTTCCTGAATAGTTATTGACATATGCCGGTAACCTCACTATAGTAAAGATAGTTACTGACATATGTCAATATCAATTATTATACTAAGGAGGCACACTATGCCAAGAAGAAATGGAACAGGCCCTATGGGCTACGGACCAATGACTGGAAGAGGCATGGGATACTGTCGTAGCGGAGCCGGAGTCGGCTACGGTTATGGCATGGGACGTGGTGCAGGATTTGGCCGAGGACTCGGCTGGGGAATGTACGCACCTCCCGTCCAACCCATATCCCTAGCTGAACGCAAGCGCATGCTTGAGGAAGAACTCAAACAACTAGAAGCTCAGATGAAAGAGAGTAACGAATAGGAGGAGCTATGCCCCGTCCACGCAAATGGAGAAACGTCTGTGCACTTCCCCAAAACACCAAGTTCGGGCCCCTCGGGGCCCCTTGGATGAAACCCCATCCATTATCATGACCGTTGATGAGTATGAAACCATACGCCTCATCGACCAAGAAGGATTGACCAGGAGATGTGCGCTGGGCAGATGAATGTTCCAGGACTACTGTCCAAGGCATCTATGAAAGTGCCAGAAAAAAAACTGGCTGAATCACTGGTGGAAGGCAAACTGCTCTTCATTGAGGGTGGTGAGTACCACCTCAACGACCATAATGGACCCCATCACTACGGCTGCGGTCGTGGATGCAGGATGGGCCGTGGTCGCCACCAACATAGACAAGGAGATATACCACAATGATTGTAGCAGTACCCGCAGAAGAAAAGAGTTTGGACAGCGCCATTTGCGTCTCGTTTGGACGAGCCCCAATTTATTGTCTCTACGATACAGAAAAAAAGAGACAAACACCTTTATTGACAACAAAGCAACTGAAGTCTCAGGAGGAGCCGGAATCCAAGCCGCCCAATTCCTCGTTGACCAGAAGATTGACAGCTTGATCACCTTCCGCTTGGGAGAAAATGCCTCAAGAGTACTAAGTGCTGCAAACATCAGCATTCTCAAGGCACTCAACCTAAGCATCGCAGACAATATTACGAATCTTCTGGAAGGCACCCTAACCTCCTTGAACGAAGTACATCCTGGACTTCATCATGGGCACTAAGGCTACCATTGCTGTCCTTAGTGGCAAGGGAGGAACAGGGAAGACCCTGGTCTCCGTTAATCTAGCCGCTGCTGCAGCAAACGCAACCTACATCGATTGTGACACAGAAGAACCAAACGGACATATCTTCATCAAGCCAACCATTGTAGAGGAATATGTCGTTTCTGAACCAAAACCAGTAGTAGACCAGGATCTTTGCGATGGATGCCGAAAGTGTGTAGACGCTTGCGCATTCAATGCCTTGGCACTCATTGGAAAGAACCTCTTGGTCTTTGATGAGATTTGTCATTCCTGTGGACTGTGCACGTATATCTGCCCGAAAGGGGCACTCCATGAAGAACAGCATCCGTTGGGCGTTGTAAAACGTGGGAGGAAGAACGGGATAACCTTTCTCTCGGGAGAGATGAAAGTAGGTGAAAGTTCTGCAGTGCCCATCATCAAAGCACTTATGAGGGAGAAGCGAACCGATTTGGTCATCATCGACAGCCTCCAGGGAGCGGATGCTTGGTAACGGAGACAGTCGGCAATGCTGATTTCTGTCTCTTGGTTGCCGAACCTACCATTTTTTTGGAGCACACAATCTTGCAATGGTACATGAGCTGGTCACCCTTATGGGAAAATCCTCTGCAGTACTCTTGAACAAAACCCAGGAGGGAGAAAACCCCAGTGAGGTCTACGCAAAAGAACATGGGCTCAAGATCATTGGATCACTCCCCTACGACGAGCATTTGGCCCTTCTTACCAGTGACGGGTATCTAGCTGCCGAGGAAGATGAGCAATATCACACCTATTTCAAAGAACTGCTGTCAGCAGTAGTACAGGAGGCCAGCCATGCATCAAATTCTGATCCTCAGCGGTAAGGGAGGAACAGGCAAGACTACGGTGGCCAGCGCCTTCATAAAACTCAGTGACGCAAAAGCATATGCCGACTGCGACGTGGATGCACCTAATCTCCATTTGGTCATGGGCACTTATGAGCAAGAGCAGAAGAAAGACTACATGGGATTACCTAAGGCCGTAATAGACCCGAATATCTGTATCAGTTGCAATAGGTGTTTTGAGGTGTGCCGCTTCGACGCCATCAAGCCAGGAAATCCCTATCAGGTGCTTCCCATCGCCTGTGAAGGGTGTAACTACTGCATTCATGTCTGCCCCGTGGAAGCAATACACAATGAGGAAGCAAAAAGTCGGGGACCTGAAGCTGCTTAAGCGTAAGGATGAAGTATTCTCAACGGCAACGCTCCTGATGGGCAGTGGTACTACAGGGAAACTGGTCACTGAGGTCAAGAATCAGCTGAAGGAAGTGAGTAGCGAACATGAAGTTGCAATTCTTGATGGCAGCCCAGGCATAGGGTGCCCGGTAATTGCATCATTAAGTGGAGTCAGCGTGGCACTCATGGTCGCAGAACCCTCGGTCAGTGGTCTCTCTGACTTAAAACGAGTGCTTTCCAGTGCCAGACAACTGCAGGTACCAGTAGCTGTTATTGTAAATAAATATGACACCAATGAACGCAAGAGCGCAGAAATAGAAGTATACTGCTACAAGGAGGGAATACCATTCCTTGGAAAAAATTCCTTACGACAAGATGGCACTGACAGCAATCAATACAAATAGGACGTTGGTCGAAATGAACAGCCTGGGATCTGAGGCTATCAAGACCATCTATGAGAAAACCTTACGATTGATGAAGGAGCGTATCCACACATGAAAATAACCACATTGGTGGAGAACACCACCAGAAATACAAACCTAGGAGCAGAACACGGATTAAGTCTCCACATCGAAGGGATTCAAAAAAAACATGCTCTTCGATATGGGATCTAGCGCCTTGTTCGCCGAGAATGCTGAAAAAAAACTCGGGGTTGATCTTAAGCAGGTTGACCTTGCCATTCTCAGCCACGGGCACTATGACCATGGCGGTGGTATAAAAAAAACCTTTTTCAGAATAAACAGCACCGCACCACTGTATGCAAGAAAGGAAGCTTTCGGACCTTTCTTCTCCGAGCGAAGTGATGGAGACTACCACTATATCGGAGTCGACCAAAATCTGCTGAGGAACAACCGACTCATCTTTACCTCCGCACTCACCCCGGTAGCTGAAGGTATATTCCTGTTCAGCAAGGTGGAAGCACCCGCTTTATCCCCACTGGGAACAAGAGCTTGTTCAAGAAGGAGGGAGAAGCGTATATCGTCGACCCCTTCACCCATGAACAGTACCTCGCGATCAAGGAAGGGGATGAACATGTCTTGGTAAGCGGCTGCTCGCACCGCGGGATCGTAAATATCCTGGAAGCATTCCACGATGAATTTGGTTCTTATCCTACCCGGGTAATTGGAGGTTTCCACCTCTACAACCACCGAACCGGAAAACCTGAGGACCCAGAAGTTCTGGACCAGATTGCAAACATTCTCCTGGCAAGCAAGGCAATATTCTACACCTGTCACTGTACAGGAGAAGAAAACTATACCTACCTCAAGGGAAAAAAAATGGGAGATTCCATTCACTACCTTGCAGGAGGAGACATCCTCGAATTCAAAGGCCATAAGGAGTAGTAGCATGGCACAACCTAATACAGATATGAGAGCACATTCCAAGACAGGAAGCACCATCGGCAATATCATTGCCGTTGTCAGCGGGAAGGAGGGGTTGGGAAATCCTCGGTTACCAGCCTACTCGCTTCAGAAATGAAAAGACGAGGACACAATGTTGGAGTACTCGATGCAGACATCACCGGATCCTCCATTCCAAAGATGTTCGGTATCCATAGCAAGGCAACCGGGGAAGAAGGAAGAATCGAACCAGCGGTAAGCAAGAATGGTATCAAGGTTATCTCAACAAACATGTTGTTGGAAAATGAGAACGACGCTGTCATCTGGCGTGGTCCCTTGATCGCAAACACGGTCAAGCTCTTCTACACCGATGTGGATTGGAAAGAATTGGACTATCTCTTTGTTGACATGCCCCCCCCTGGGACAGGCGACGTCCCCTTGACGGTGTTCCAGTCCCTTCCTGTTGATGGAATCGTCATGGTTACCTCTCCTCAAGAGTTGGTCTCCATGGTTGTTGAGAAAGCAGTGAATATGGCACAAAAAATGGAAGTACCCATCGTAGGGTTGGTGGAAAACCTCTCCTACTTCCTCTGTCCTGACAACCAAAAGAAATACAAGGTCTTTGGGGAAAGCCATATTGATGTGGTTGCCGAGCACCATGCACTCGAGGTACTTGCAAAACTACCCATCGACCCACTGTTGAGCGAAGCGTGTGATAATGGAACGATAGAAGCATACCAGGAAGCCGATCTTAGCGGCCTCTGCGACATATTGGAATCAAGGGAGAAATAAGGAATGTTGAAAGTAGCAGTAGCAAGTGAAAAAAAAGAGCGTATGTGGCCATTTTGGGCACTGTGAGACCTTTGAAATTTTCGAGACAGAAGATGGTAAGATTCTTAAACATGAGAGCATGCCAAACCCAGGTCATCGTCCAGGGTTTTTGCCCAACTACCTCCATGAACTGGGTGTGAACACCATTATCAGTGGTGGAATGGGTGGAGGAGCAGTGGATATCTTCAATGGACACAACATAGAGGTCATTATTGGGGCTAAAGGTTCCGCTGAGGAAGCCGTGAAGCAGTACCTGGAAGGAAACCTTGCCTCCACTGGAAGTGTTTGCCACGAACATGCCCATCATGATGAGTGTGGTGAATAAGTAACAATCGTTTAAAACCATGGGTAACACCCTGTCTCACGGAGACAGGGTATTCTTTTTACTCACGCTCCTTGCAATTACTTGCTAATTTCTTCATACTTCCGCTTCTACCAAACAATCCCAGGAGTTTTTGCATGAAGCAAATCAAGGATACCACAGTCGGTATTCCCCAACGTTCGTATATCTCACGCCTACCTTCTACTACGGGTGGGTAATTCTCATTGCAGGGGCAATAGGAGTTTTGGCAAGTATCCCAGGACAGACTATGGGAGTGTCTGTATTTACCGACCATCTTATCACTTCTCTGAATATATCCAGAGTCGGCATCTCATCTGCATATATGGTTGGGACACTGGGAAGCAGCCTTATTATTAGCTATGCAGGAGTCCTCTTCGACCGCTATGGAGCCAGACCTGTAGCTGCTGTTGCAGCTTTCTTTCTAAGTCTATTCCTTCTATTGCTTGTTTTCTCCAGTAACATTGCATCACTACTCGCTTCTATCGGGATTCCTTCATCAATTGCTGCATTTGCTGTAATCGGATTCGGATTTTTTTTGGGATAAGGTTCTTTGGACAGGGTGTATTGACATTGGTCAGTCGTGGAATGGTAGCAAAATGGTTCAGTACCCATAGAGGGCTTGCAACCGGTTTGATGGGAATTACCACCTCTTTCACGTTTTCCTATGCACCACAACCACTGCAACACTTGATTAATCAATATGGATGGAAGTCATCGCTGGGAATATTATCAGCACTACTCATGTTCCTATTCCTACCCTTTATCCTCACATTCTTTAGGAGCGACCCTGAATCATGTGGTCTGGAAATGGAGCGAGGATTAGCAAAGCCAAAGAAGAATCGTTCAGCGCGTGTGAGGATGCCCATGTGGAGCTGGATCTCAAGGATGCAAAGAGGCACGCTGCCTACTGGGTTATCCTCCTCTCCTTGGGTTATTGGTCCCTGTTCAATACTGCATTTACGTTCCACATCGTATCCATCTATGGGGAATTTGGCATTGATGCAAGTCAAGCAGTTAAGATATTCCTCCCGATCTCTGTCATTTCAGTAATCTCCCGATTCCTCGGAAGTTATCTCAGTGACCGGATAGCCATCAAATACATTTACATCGCATATGGTATTTCTCTCATCATTGCCTCAATTGCGATGATGATTCTGAACACTACAATTGGAACCTTGCTTGTCATCATTGGCTACGGAATCGGAACCGGGCTGTTCGGTATGCTCAACATTGTCACCTGGCCCAAGCTCTATGGAAGAAAACACCTTGGAGCAGTAAGTGGTTTTGCAATGTCGATTATCGTGGCAGGAAGTGCCATCGGCCCCTGGGCCTTCAGCATGGTGTACCGTTTCACCCACTCCTATCAAGGAACTGGGGTAATAGGGCTTGCTGTCTCTTCCTGTATTATGCTTGCTATTCTGTTCATTCCCTTCTCAACTGAGAAGAATAAGAAAAGGAACAACCCCTGAAACAAGAAGATGTTGAGCGGATGAAAGAGGTCATTGTGGCCTTGCTTGCCCAGTTGAACCACCATGCAGAATTCCTTGAACAGGAGACCCAAGCCATCGCCCCATCCTGTAGCCTGGGGCGGGTGACCAGAATGGAAGCCATCGGGGAACAAGCAATCAGTGCACACGCCCAGTCCTTGAACCAGAAGAGAATCATTGGGCTCGAAAACGCACTTCAGAGGATAGAAAAGGGAACGTACGGCACCTGTATCCGATGCCAGGGAGAGATCCCGCTTGGGAGACTGGAATTGGTACCTGAAGCACTGCTCTGTGTACAGTGTGCTGAGAAAAAAAACGTCGTTAAACCAGGGAAATACGTGCTCTTCCTGATTGCTCACTTTCCACCTTATAGGAACAGAGCGTAAGATTATTCTCAATTGCAACCTGGGCACAGGCCTCATACCCTTCCCTAATCAGGGATGGGTCATGGGCATCGCTATGGGTTACCACCTGAAGTGGGTACTCACTTGCAATCTCCCAGAACGGGGAAAGTGGATAGGGGTGGCGCCAACCCTCATCTAGCTGGACCTTGCGCTTCCTCATCCCGTTTGCGTTGATCTCCAACGCTACATTATTGGCTACAGCACACTCAATAATTGCCCTGCTACAGGCCTGGGCTTCCTCATCCCATTGATGATAGTAATACCCAAACAAGTCAGGATGTGCTCCAAAAAAGGAACAAACCTGAGGAGAGCGCGTCGCAGTACATATCGGTATAGGTAGCAAGATCCTTCTTGGACAGTTGATTCCAGAAGACCGAATACTCATGATTAAGGTCTGTTGAGAGGTCATGGATGGCACAGATGAGGTAGTCAACTCTCTCAGCCACCTCTGCATAGTACCCTTGATACTCAGGAAGATAGTCGCACTCATAACCAGTAAGAACGGAAAGCCCCTCAGGAGCTATCTCTCTTGCCGTTTGGCAGTCGCGTTCATATGCTTCAATCTGGGCAAAGTCCATTCGGCTACGATGCCACCTGCCGTCAGGCACCGGGCAGTGCTCACTCATGCCAAGCAAGGCAAGACCATGCTCATTTGCAGATTGGACATATTCTTCAACGGTACCACTACCGTGGCCACAATAAAAAAAACTATGGGTATGGAGGTTTACCACCTCTTGGGTATATTCTTGGTTTTGCATCATTCTTAGTCTGTAAGTATCAGAAATATCGGGGGTTTGTGCAACACCCTCCAGATATGGTCCGACCTCTGTTGGAGCAGATTCAAGAATCTTGTATCTCATTTTTTTAATAAAAAAAATACAGTTTCACCGAGCTGTTTTCTTGTGTTCTAGAAAGGAATCAGTAACAATACAAAACTATGTTGATAGTAGTGAAGATAATAGGGATAGTTTGCATACTTATCCTGGCTATTGTGCTTTTAGTATTTGCAGGGTCCTTCATCAATCACAAAGTTCGATTGCAGAAAGAAGCAGAAGCTTTTCCCCCTCCTGGGACATTGATTCCTGTTGACAGTGTCACCATGCATCTATACACCGAGGGAGATGCAGAAAATACGTTGGTATTCTTGGCTGGCCATGGAACCAGTTGCCCCACTTTGGATTTCAAGCCTTTATGGTCTCGATTGGTTGATTCCTTTACCATTGTTGTAGTGGAGCGAGCGGGATATGGGTGGAGTTCTGTTTCGAAGTCTCCTCGGGATATTGATACAATACTCGAACAGACTCGAACAGCATTGCAGCTTGCCGGGCATACATCACCATATGTGTTGGTCCCTCATTCCATGAGCGGACTTGAAGCGCTCCGTTGGGCACAGAAATACCCAGATGAAGTACAGGCAATAATTGGATTGGACCCCAGTACACCAATGGCAATACACACACTTCCTAAAATACAGAATTCACAGTTGTCTGCTCTTCAGTTCATCTCAAAGATCGGACTCACGCGCCTCATTCCCGAATCTGATATGAAGAAAAAAAACCTACCACTGCTTGATTCCGATGCCCTCTCTGATGCTGACAAAGCGAGTTACCGATCAATGTTCTACCGAAGCACACTTACCTCCGATATGGTACGGGAAGCAGAAGCCCTTGGGAAAAAATTCTGAGGGTGTGTCTCAATTCGGAGTACCGAGCGGGACCCCTATGCATTTCTTTCTTTCACAGGATCAGGACCGTATAGCGCCAGGTTGGATAGAGGTGGCGACAACCTATCTGTCCTCCGTGAAAGAAAGTTCTTATACGATTCTTCCAACCGGCCACTATGTCCACCATGAAAAAGCTGATCTTATTGCCTTGGAAGTTAAGCGTTTTTTTTCAATCAACTATAGATGCAATTTCCTCTCAGGAATGTTGAAAAGCAGAGACCGATTATTCGCGATATGTCTTTAGCTATTGGACTCAAAGAAAAGCATTGCTAAATCTATTCCCTACCAAGATTTCAAAAAAAATATTGATCTTTATCAATTTTTTGTATGCCAAGTCATTGACTCTACCGAAGAAATACCTAATTATTGGGCTGAATTTCAAAGGAGGCTACCATGCATGCAAGCATCAATTCTTATCAGTCTCTTAGCCTCTCCACTCCAGCCTAGAATCTTCTAATGGCCTACTGAGTAGGCATGGTTTGCCACCGATCCAGGGAATGGCGTATGCTGACCTGGACGGGTAGTTATCTTTTCTTTCAGGAGGTTTAGCCATGAGCAAACCTACCACCAAACACTTTATCATCATTTTGCTGACCATCTTCAGCATGCTCGCCCTACTCGGTTGCCAGAAGTCCGAGACGAATGAAACAAAGAGTAGCAGCAAAAAAGCTCTATGTCTACAACTGGTCCTACTATACCCCAGACTCGGTCATTGCCTCGTTTGAAGAGGAATATGGTGTAGATGTAATACTCGATTACTTTGCATCCAATGAAGAGATGTTCACCAAGCTTATGGCTTCCTCCGGCGGTGGCTATGATGTCATCTTCCCCAGTGGCGATTATGTCTCCATCATGAAGAACCTCGACATGTTGGAAAAAACTCGACACCTCAAAGATGGACAACCTGCAATACCTCTCTCCACTTGCCTTGGAGAAAGCAACCTACGACCCACTCATGGAGTACTCGGTTCCCTACTACTTGGGAGCAAGCGGAATTGCAGTCAACAAGGAGATGGTCAGCGACTACGAGAAGAGCTGGAATATCTTTGGTGATGCACGTTACGAGGATCGAATGGTAATGATGGATGATATGCGTGAGGTTCTTGGTGACGCACTTGCCTACCTCGGTTACTCAGTCAACACCACAAACCCAGCTGAGCTTGAAGAGGCAAGAGTTCTGGTCAACACCCAGTGGAAACCCAACCTGGTCAAGTTTGATGCAGAAGGGTTTGCCAAGGGCTTTGCCAGTGGTGAGTATTGGATCGCACACGGCTACGCTGAGGCTATCTTTGAGGAGCTTCAGGAATCCCAGTGGGACAATGTAGACTTTTTTTTCCTGCCTTCAGACGGGGGGGGTCCGATGTACATAGACTCGATGTGTATCCCCAAGGGAGCCAGGAACTATGACCTTGCCCTTGAGTTCATCAACTATATCCACAAGCCGGAGAACTATGCACAGTTCCTCGACCGGTTCCACTTCCCTTCTTCTGTAAACATGGAAGCCGAGCAGTACCGCACAACCACCCCGTTCTATACCGTTGATATGCTCACCTCCTATGAGTTGAAGGATGACCTGGGAGCAAGCTTGGAAATGTACAACAAGGCGTGGGAGAGCATCCGTTATGTTGATTGACCTACTCTCTCCTTAGAGGGTACAGTCATGGGTAAGCGGAGGTCTCTATGCAAAGCTTTACCCATGACACCTATATTTCACCTTTTTTTTCTTGGCGCTATGCAAGCGAGGAAATGCGAACTGTATTCAGTGAGGAGCATAAGAGAAAGCTCCTGAGAAAGGTTTGGGTTGCCCTTGCAAGCGCCCAGGCAGAAGCTGGTCTCGTAAAAGCGGAACAGCTCTCTGAATTGATCGCACACCAAGAAGACATAGATATCGAGAGAGCCAGCGAGATTGAGGCTGAGATCCACCATGACCTTATGGCAGAGATCAAGACCTTCGCAGAACAATGCCCCAATGCTGGCTCTATCATTCACCTTGGGGCAACCAGCATGGACATCCTGGACAACATGGATGCGATGCGCCTGAAGCAAGCCCTCACCCTGATCATCGAAAAAACCAAGACGCTTCTCTCCCTCTTCGTAGAGAAGATGGAGAGTTATGCAGATACCCCTTGCATGGCCTTTACCCATATCCAACCCGCAGAACCCACCACGGTAGGATATCGTCTTGCCCAGACTGCCCAGGACCTCAAAGAGGACCTTGAAGGTCTCCTGGCCGTACAGGCATCGGTTCGTGGCAAGGGAATGAAGGGAGCTGTAGGTACCAGTGCAAGTTATACGGAGTTGCTCAAAGACCGTTCGTTGTCTGCCATGGAAATGGAACAACGGGTCATGGAAAACCTTGGACTGGAAGCGTTCACCGCTGCCACCCAGGTCTATCCCCGCAAGCAGGATTATCGAGTAGGGACAGCACTCAGTTCGCTTGCCTGCACACTCTACAAGTTCTTTATTGACTTCCGTCTGCTCCAGAGTCCACCCATTGGGGAATGGAGTGAACCCTTCGGTGCAAAGCAGGTAGGCTCTTCAGCCATGCCGTTCAAACGAAATCCGATAAACAGCGAAAAGATCGACAGCCTTTGCAGGTATATCTCCGCGCAGAGCGAAGTGCTCTGGCAGAACGCTGCATCCACCCTTCTTGAGCGCACACTCGATGACAGTGCAAACCGTCGCCTGGTGCTTCCCGATATGTTCCTTGCCCTGGATGAAGTGCTCCTCACGGCCAATAAGGTGGTCCGGGGAATGCAGGTCCACCACAGTGGCATTGCGCGCAATCTTGAAGCATATGGTATCTTTGCGGCTAGTGAACGCCTCTTGATGGAGCTGGGAAGAAAGGGAGCCAACCGTCAGGAGATGCACGAGGTTATCAGGGAGTACAGCTTAAAAGCGTGGGCAGAGGTACAAGAGGGCAAGCCAAACACCTTGAAAACCATGCTCATCGAGGATAAGACCGTCCTCTCGTACCTATCAAAGGAAGCTGCTCTTGAGACACTCGATGCAACGCAGTACACAGGGGACAGTGCACTTCGTACCCGCTTGGTAGCTCAGGAGATTACGTCCCTTCTCAACCGATGACGATCAGACCGGTAAAGATCAGGTAATAGATTGCCATTCGGGGAAAACGGATGAGACTGGCAAGGAAGAAATGGTGAACCTTCAGTTCCAGTATTCCTGCCACGGTACAGATGGTAGAGAAAGGAAGCGGGGTCAATCCACTGATGACAATTGCCCAGATTCCGTACTTGGTTATAATCTGCTCGGTGTGGGTCCCTGACTGTTTGAGTACCCACTTCCTGAAGATGGGAATAAAGCCGACAAGTCTCCCAAAGAGGTAGGCAAAAAAAAGGCCCCTGCAACAGAGCTGGCACCCATGACCAGGATAGCCAGCGCGGGATGCCACTCCATCACAAATGGCCACATCAGATCCACAGAAAGAGGTAGTACGAAGAGGTCTACGATAAATACGTAGATTGCAACTCCGTGCACCCCGAAGTTCTCAATGAACTGCTGCACGACCACGTTCTGGTCCCACCCTGAGAGCCGGTAGTATCTAAGACCAATGAAATACAGCCCAAAGATGAAAAGCATCAGGAGGAAGGTACGCAGGAGCAATTTTCGTACATCCAGCGACCCATCCTCCTTGAGATAGGTTTCTTTCTTGAACAGTGACTTCAACCACACGGGTAACTTCATACCAGTAGATCCTTGAATTTCTTGAGCAGAATAAGCCCCTCCCCTGTTCCCACTCCTTGGAACAGAGGAGGCTTTCCTCCTCCCTTTCCGGCAATGGTTGAGAGCAGGTTCTGTCGTTGCTTGGAAAAAATCCAGCAAGGTTGCTGCTTCCCCGACCAGAGCAATAAGCCAGAGGACCTGTTCATCATTTTGCTGTACGGCGCAGAGAGCCAAGTTTTCAAATGCAGTGGCAGCCTTGCCGATATCCTTGAGAGAAAGGTCCTCCTCTACTTCCCAAAGCACAACTGGCGTCCCCTTAATTTCAGGAACACCTGTAATGCGTTTCTCCAGCTCTAGGAAGGCCAACCGTTCATTGCACTTCTTTAATGCACTCTTATCAGAAGAGGCCTGGGTGACTGCCTTACTTGCAGTCTCAACCAATTCTTCCACCGGGGAAGAGAAGAGAGCACCCAACTGTTCAATGATACGCTCTTTCCTGCGTATCTCTTCACGGGCAATTGCTCCAATGGTGAAGATAAGCCTGACATGTCCCCTGATCATTTCCTGACCTTCATAGTGAAAGAGATCTATCTCTTTGGTGTTTGCTACGTGAAGACCCCCCCCACAGGCAACGGTGTCGATATCATCAACGACTACCAGTCTAACCCCGTCCCCTTCCACTTTAATCGATCTTCTCAGGTCCAAGGCCTGTGCGCTTTGCTGGGAGTGGACTTCATAGGATACAGGCTTCGTTTCCCGCACACTCTGGTTCACCAGATCTTCCAAGGCATAGCAGACAGAGAGAGGAATCTCTTTACTGTCTGTCTCTATGGTAAGGATCCGCTCTCCTTGGTGCACACTGACGGTGGCTATAGAGAAGTGGTGGAACAGCAATCCACTGGCAACATGCTGGGCTGTGTGCATCTGCATGTAGTGGTAGCGATGTTCCCAGTCAAGAACAATCTCCACCGTGTCTCCGACAGAAAAATCTGGGTCTTCTACTTGGTGATAGATGGTATGATCATCATCCTTGATGGTATCAAGGAGGGGCTTTCCTGCAATAGTGCCCCTGTCTCCCGCCTGGCCTCCCCCCCCTCTGGGTAGCAGATGGTCTTGTCCAAGACTACTCCCTTTTCTGTGATGGAGGTGACAACGGCCTGGAGTGTCCGCTGATAGGGTTCTTCATAATAGATAGGCTTTGAATGCATGTTCAGTCCTTTGATTTCAATGGAGTATTTGCTCGTCGTCCACCGGCAAGGCAGTATTTGCCACGGGGAGGTGGAAGTTGTACTTGATCGCAACGATGCGAATCAGGAAGACTACACTACTCGCTATGATGAATTTGCTCAAGAGTCCGAGTCCCGTCATCTCGAGTGCCAAGTAGAGGATACCTCCGATAAGGCTTGCTGTCGCGTAAAAGTCACTGGTAAGTACGGTTGGAATTGAGCGGCTCATGACATCACGAACAACCCCTCCTCCGACTGCAGAAAAGACACCACAAAGCAACTGACCTACCGGCCCAATGCCAAACATTGCCCCTTTCGCAACGCCAAGGGCAGTGAAGACACCCAGGCCAAGGGAATCGGCAAAGAGAATGACTCTCCAACGCCCGACAAACTTGGGAGCAAGGAAGAATACCGCAAGACCAGTACCGACACAAATGAGTATATAGGCACTGTTTGAGAATGCAGCAACGGGTGTTGCCCCGATCGCTGCATCCCTAAGCATACCTCCACCACATCCGACGGTGCACGCAAATACGACAACTCCCAATATATCAAGCTTGAGACGTACCCCTTTTACTGCACCAGTGATGGCAAAAAAATGAAGGTTCCCAGTAGGTCAAAGATATAGATGATGTTTTGCTCCAGTTCCATGGTTTGAGGGTACCACCAAACCATGACTTGTCCAAGATGGAGAACTGTACTATCTTTACTAAGGTCTAGAGGAGAAAGTTATGGCAATTATCAAATCTGCATGGGAACTGGCCCTGGAGAAGACAGAAAACTTACAGGCCGACCCCAAGAAAATCAAGAAAGAACAGCTCGTCAAGGAGGGCAGACAACTTGCAGCAACCTTCCTCATGGATATAGATGCCACCAAGGAAGGAACTGTAAAGCAGTATGCTTCCTATGCTGGTGAAGAGAAAGACTCAGTCAAGGAAGGAATGGTTATCACATTCTTGTCCAACCTCTCCCTGCCACGCAGTGCTGCCTACAAGGAATCCTTTTCCAAGGTCCTGGAACTAGGAGAAATCCTGGGTGATGGAAATGAGGAACTAAAAGAGATGCTTGGACAGTTGGAGGGCTTCTTCAGTCAATATCTGGAGAATCAGGAAGACCTGATAGAAAGGATGAAGCAGCAGTTTGCTCCCCATCTCCAGCAAAAAACAGGCTCAACTGCAACAGCAGTATGGTCCGAGCTTCACGCTCCGCCCTGAACAAGATCCTGAGTTCATGAAGCTTCTGGAGAAGCAGCTTGGTCAGCTGGATGAGCAGTACACCAATATCCTGAACCAGGTGAAAGACCAGATAAAACAGATACTGGGCGTAGCATAAAACCAAATAGAAGTACTGATAGAGAGAGCCTTCCGCTTGTCGGGAGGCTTTTATTGCTCATAAAGGAGAGGCCACTCTCCTGCAACGCAAGATAGTGACCTCTATATATGAAAAAGTGTGTATGAAGATCTTAGTTCCAGTACTTCTCCATCCGCTTAACCAGGCTCTTTCTATAGCCTTCCCAGTCAGTGATGGGTTTCTCTGCCAATCCTTCTTCACAGGCTGCCTTAGCAACAGCAACAGCTTCCCATTCGATGACACGAGGGTCGAACGGCTTGGGAACAATGTAGTTACGGCCGAAGCTGAACTTCTGACCACCGTAGGCCTTCTCTACCGAAGCAGGAACTGTTTCCTTTGCCAGAGCAGCCAAGGCCTTGGCAGCTGCCATCTTCATTCCTTCGCTGATAATCACTGAACGTACATCCAGAGCGCCACGGAAAATGAAGGGGAAGCCCAAAACATTGTTGATCTGGTTGGGGTAGTCACTCCTGCCGGTTGCCATGATCAGGTCGTCCCTGGTACTCATTGCCAACTCGTAATCAATTTCAGGATTTGGGTTGCTCATGGCGAAAACCACAGGGTCCTTTGCCATGGACAGCAACATCTGGGGGGGGTTACACAATCAGCAACAGAGAGTCCCATAAGTACATCTGCATCTACCAATGCCTCAGCAAGGGTTCTTGCCGGCAAATCGGTTGCAAACTCCTCTTTCTCAGGAGTCATACCTGCGGTTCTTCCCTTGTAGATAACACCCTTGCTATCGCACATGAGAATATTCTCTCGCTTCACTCCAGCGGCAATAAACATCTTTCCACAAGAGATACCAGCCGCACCTGCACCATTGACCACAATCTTGATGTCTTCCATTTTCTTGCCGACAATCTCACAACTGTTCATCAAGCCAGCGGTTGCAATAATTGCTGTTCCATGCTGGTCATCATGGAAGATGGGAATGTTGCAGCTCTTGATCAACTCCTGCTCAATGCGGAAACATTCAGGTCCCTTGATATCCTCAAGGTTGACTCCTCCGAAGGTAGGACTCATGGTTTTTACGATATCAATGATCTTATCGGGGTCCTTGGTATCGAGCTCGATGTCGAAGACGTCGATATCCGCAAATCTCTTGAACAGTACTCCCTTACCTTCCATAACGGGCTTGCTTGCCAATGCTCCACGGTCGCCAAGACCGAGGATGGCGGTTCCGTTGGAAATAACTGCCACCAGGTTACCCTTTGAGGTGTACTTGTAGGCATCCTCTGGGTTCTCTGCAATTGCCAATACCGGTTTGGCAACCCCTGGGGTGTAAGCCAGACCCAACTCATCAGCAGTCTGACAGGGCTTGGAGGGAACTACGGACACCTTTCCAGGAACTCCGTCTTTCATATGGTAATCGAGTGCACGCTTGGTCAAATCATCTTGCATAGTAACAACTCCTGTTTATTTTTTTTCGAAATCCCACTGATAGTCCATCTTGAACCGGTCACGAAGGGTGGTCATGACCTTCTGGAGACTTGGAGGAACCGGGCATCCATGTTCCTTTCTATACTGGTACGCCAGATGTTCTTTCTCTCCTGCTGTGAAGATGTAATCTTCCCCTGGTGCCTTCTTGCTATCCCTCAGTTCACGACAAATGGTTCCAGCAATTTTCTTGAAAATTCCCAATCCCATGAAGAACTCTGGTTGATGGCAATAAAGAAGTGCCCAAGTGGGTATGGATGGCTTATGATCATCATCGAATCCATTAAGAGCCTTCATCCAGGAGCCATCCTGCAGAGCAGCCGAGAGAATCTCAACCACCGTTGCATAGCCGTAGCCTTTATAGCCTCCGGTGGTCTCCCCGATTCCGCCAAGCGGAGTAAGGCAGCCATACCGGTTGTCAGGTCCTTGAGCACCTGCTGCGTATCGGTTCTGGTCTTTCCTTCATTGTCGAGCACCCAACCAGCAGGGAGTTCTTTTCCTGCACGGCCATATACTTCAATCTTTCCTCTCTGGGAGACGCTGGTTGCACAGTCAAGGACAAAGGGGAATTCCTCATCGGTTGGAATACCGAAGGTAAGAGGGTTTGTTCCCAACATGTTCTCTACACCGTGGGTAGGAGCAATGGAGGGACGGGCATTGGTGCCTGTGATTCCAATCATTCCGGCATCAGTTGCATGGTGGCAAAGTAGCCAGCAATTCCGTAGTGGTTGGAGTTACGCACTGCAACCATGCCAAGGCCATACTTCTTTGCCTTCTCGATTGCCATTTCCATAGCTTTATGTCCGGCAACGTGCCCCATCCCATTATGTGCATCAAGGACAGCTGTAGCGGCTTGGTCCTTCAAGACCTCAATCTCTGTGACAGGTTCATGATCCCGATGTCAATGCGGTCGATGTAGATCGGCTTCAGTCTTCCGATGCCATGGCTGTCAATTCCTCGCTTGTCACTTGCGATCAGTACATCACCGATGATCTTCGCATCATCTTTGGGTACTCCTGCATGTACCAAGGCTTCTTCCATGAACTTTTCCAATTCACCGAAAGGGATCCAGGCACAATCTTCATACTGCTTTGCATATTCATCCATATACTTCATACGGCACTCCTTGTATTGGTTGCTACGATAATTTCCAGACTCTCTGGAATCTCCATTTGCTGTACTATTTCTGCTCCCTTTCCGTCCGTTACCAGGGCATCGACCTGGTCAAGGGAGACGGTCTTGAAGTTTGACACCACCCCTATCTTGTTGCTTGCTGCAACGACATACACCTTACCTACCGTGTGCTCTATCATGGCCCGGGTGGTCTCAGCCTCTTCCAGGATGGGAGTGGTAAGTCCTGCAGATGGGGAAAACCCATCCACACCTATGATGGCTTTGTTTGCATGTATTTGGCTTACGATCAGTGAAGAGAGGGAACCTGAAACTGAATGACTTCGGTTTCTGTATATGCCACCAGCAAGAATGAGTCTAACATGTTCACTCTCTTTACAGAGGTAGACTGCATCTATGTTGTTGGTGACGATGGTTACCCGCTTCTCCAGGGAAGCTACTGCCCTGATTACTTCAAACGTGGTGGAACCACTGTTGATGTACAGGGTATCACCTTCTTCCACGAAGGAAGCGACAGTCTCTGCAATAGCCGCTTTCTCCTGGGGGTATTCACTTGCTTTCTGTAGGTAATCAGGTTCCACTGGAAGATTTCTCCTGGCAGTCGCCCCTCCATGGGTACGTTCTACCAAGCCTTTCTTTGCAAGGTGGTCCAGGTCACGTCTGATGGTTAGTTCACTGACAGAAAACTGTTCCGCAAGCAAGCTGACCGTCACACTCCCCTCCTGACGGATGAGGGTAAGAATATCATGCTGTCTGCTTGCTGGTATGTTTGACATGAACGCTTCCTTGAATGTTTTTTGAACTTTTACCTACTATATGCACAGGATACAATCATAAACGTTCACATGTCAATGGAAGAATGCCCAAAATACAGCAAACCTACTACCCAGAGCTAAGAAAGAATCCAATCCTACTTGATTATCGCCCGAAAACCTGTTATGTTCATCATGCAATGAGCATTGGTGCCATACCCAAGTGGTAAGGGAAAGGTCTGCAAAACCTTGATGCATCGGTTCGAATCCGATTGGCACCTCTAATGGCAGCCGCTGAACAATTCAGCGGCTGTTTCTCTATATAGAGCCTTGCCAAGCACAAAACACTGCCTCCTTATATATATACAACCCTGGCACATATCAGCTTGCAAGGATGCTTACACGATCCATGCATATTGCCTGTGTATTTACTCATAAAAAGCGCTAACCGACAAAAAATACCGCTTATAGCTGAATATTTATTCAAGTTCATACAGAAAAACCGGCTTATGCTTCCACCGTACTTATAACGTAAGTAGGTATATGCACCCCAATTAGCTCTTACCCAAGACCCCTACAAAAAAAAGTGTTAACTGATGGAATACTGTCTTAACCACACCCATTTGTCACAAGTTGGAATAAGATGAATATCTTATAATTCTTTATTAATTAAACAATTAATATTTTTATAAAAAAAATTATTAACTTTTTTTCAAACTTTTTTTTTGTTTAGTATTGACATAAGTCTCCTTTCTTATTAATATACAGACAAGCTTAGGGAAAAGAGCTAAATAACTTGCACAAGGGCACAGCCCTTAAAAGGATGAATAAAATGAAAAAAAAGACTATTGCAATCTTATTGGTACTGGTAATCGGAATGGCTGGTGTGTTTGCTGCGAATGGTGCTCCTGGAAGTGCAGCAGAGGCAAAAAAAATTAATTTAAATACCAATATATCTGCATTTGCAGCATTTGGCTTAACAGATTTTGAGACTACACTTGTTGCATCTGATTTTATCAGCCTCAGTGCATTTAATACTGCTACTGTAGATGAGGTTACTTTCACAACTGTAGATGATATGTATGATTTTGTTGGAGGAACTCCTGTCGGCTATTTGCATGGTATCAATAACAATATAATCGACATTGACCTCGGAATTGCAATTACTCCTTTTACAACTGTTGATGATGCAGGTGCCTCCATCCCATTGACCCTAAATATTACTGAAGCTACTATTTTAGCTACAGATGGTACACTAGGGACACTTCAGAATCAGCAAATTATTGTGAGTGCAACAGCAGCCGATATTGACCTAGCTCCTGCTTCTGAAAATTACGAAGCTACTGTTACCATAACAGTAACTACTGAAGCATAAGATTAAGAATCAAATGGAAAATAGGTTGGCCAGAATTGGTCAACTTATTTTTTTTGCATTTCTGTTGGATCAAACTGCTATGCGTACATTTTGGGATTCCGGGTACCAGGAAGAAATGTCTCAGAATCCACAACGGCCAGAATCGAATCTGTCTTAACCAGCTTTTGTTTTATTAGAGACGATTTTTTTGTCTTGGTTCTATAGTACTGACTATTATCGGATAAGCATTATCCTTTTCAAAACGGTTCACTCGATCTTCTTTGGATACGCTTAGACTTTTCTGACGATTAACCCACCGCATGTCATGAAAAAATTGCAACATCAATACAACAATCTCCCGTATTTTTTTTCAACTGCATCAGCGGAATTTCGAATGATTGGATCTAGGCAAAACCTTGCTTTACATCGGATAAAGAATCAGATCGATGATAATAAAGCTTGTACTTGCTCGAAAGCATCTCTACATACCAACTCAATTTCCTGCTCATCCACTAAAGCTAAAAAAAACCGAGACACGTCGATAGGACCAACATGCTTCTCAGATGCAAATTTTTCAGACAACTTATCTTTCATTGTTTGGATGATTGGCATATCGGAATATCCCATAAAATCATTTGCTAGCTCTTCAATCCCACCGTGATAATGCTTGATAAGAAAATATATATCATATGCATCCTTTGCCTTGCCTCGACCCAATGCAGCAGTCTTCATGACAAGATAGGGGACAGTCGAAACCACACTGACATATGCAACATCCAGCGCACCATCAGGCCTACTTGCTTCAATCTTAACGCGTATTGGTTCAAACTTGAAAGCAAAATTGCCACCAGTAGCTTTAAGGGCTTTCAGTCCTTGAATATGTTGGCTACGTCTTTGAGCTTTGGTTCCTCCATATATTCCAGAAAGTATATCTACATCGACAGCGTATGAAATTCCCTCGATTACAAATCGTTTTATAAATGAAAAGTACTTAATAGGATGTTCCGCATAACCATTCTTCAACAGAATTCGTTTCATTGTTTGATACCCTTCATCTTGCAAAGCCAGATGATTTATCAAAACATCTACATCAACACTTCCCACATGTCCCTGATTGGGAAACAACAATTCAGGGACCCATCCACCAATAATACGAATATCATCTCGATATTGTTCAAACAATGAACATAACTCAACCAGCACTCTAAAGGCAGCCTTTTTTTTCTGACCTTCAGAGTAATCATGGCTATTTTGCAGATTCTCATCCCCAATCACTTCATTACCTCTTTCCTAAATACAGCTTCGGCTATTTCTTCCCCTCGCCCTTTTTTTTGCCTCATACAGTCCAGATAAACCTGAACAGGAGAAACCACCAGCTGATCATCTATGATTCTCGAATCATGGAAAAACTCATCGGTTGAAAGTATATGGATCTGAATATTCGCCCCAGACTCCACTGGCTTACATGGCGCAACATTCAAAAACTCCTGAAGGTCCCGTTCTCGTATCATTAAATGCACCTTGGTATACCTGACCACCGGTGTATATCTGACACCTCCGGAAAACCCAGTCAAGTAACAATCAACCCCTCTAGTAAGTCTAATTGTCTGTACCGTTTTCTCGAACTCCGGTATTGGCAGAAGAGAATAACAATCCAGCATATCAAATAAGGTTGATTTCTCCGAATATACTTCACTCCATGCACGCATGATCGCCTGGGGATCAAGAATTATTAATCCATTAGTTGTCATCTGAGCCCAAAGCTGCTCACAAAGGTAGTCTTTCACTTTAGAAACTTGCCCTATGCTGCACTTCAATTCCTCAGAAATTTGACTCAATTTCCATGGCTTAGATATATCTTCCATAAGCAGTCTGAGTATCAGTGATGACACACTTGAGGAAGGATTGAAAATACTCTTAGCTACTCGTTTTTTTTGCAGACTTGTTTGGGTGACCTCGATCACTTACATACAGAGAGCCAACCGATAACATGCAGTTTCCTGACATATCCATATAGCTTACACTTAACTTTTCACATAGTTTTGCTGACTCATCAGAAATGTACGGGGTCATAAGTACGGGGTATACCGTGGACTTAGCTACTCTCTCATTCGTCTTTCCTTCAAACTCTTTTGCAATAATTGAAGGAAAGGCTCTACCCAGTACTGTTACTTCAAGATATTCAGTTGATTTGTGCTTAAAAGCCAAACTCATAATGAACCCGGTTTTTTTTAGATCACGTAGATGCTCACACCCTTCAACTATAGGGACCTTCAATAGACTGTTTGCCAGTAGCCTGTATTCCTTAAGGTACGCTGATGTTTGTGCTTTCATTATAAAGACCTCTTTCACCACGGTGGTGAAACCAGTATAAATGATGAAAAAATTATAAAGCTAGTGTAC